>JAESGH010000134.1_pt1 | contig 225697 bp, 204 predicted proteins | sample 9269641 | NCBI WGS metagenome assembly JAESGH01 (sample SAMN14515345, study PRJNA621665) | algae metagenome | isolation source: Phormidium tanganyikae FI6-MK23 and co-occurring heterotrophs from granitic... | place: USA: Fort Irwin, California | collected 1998-05-24
ATTTGGTGACGGCCCGCATTCGATTCTTCGCCGGGAGTGTCCAAACCGGCGCCGCGATAATGGTCGCGGCCGTTCGTTGCCGAACGATGCTTGTTTTCCCGTCAACGCGCTGTTACAGGCGCGCCTCGTTGCCGCTTTAGCTCAGTTGGTAGAGCACATCATTCGTAATGATGGGGTCACAGGTTCGAGTCCTGTAAGCGCACCATCCCTTCCGCATGATCAATGGCTTTGGTTCGCGCATTGGCGCGGTGGTGCTGTCGCGCGCTTTGGGTTGAGCGGTGGCGCCCACCATTTTCCGTGTGGCGCGATGTGCCACCCCTTGGCGCCGCAAGCGCGTCCGAGCGGCGCTTGGGACGCACTTGGTGGCGGGCAAAAGCGGTGGGATTTCACTTGGTTCGGTGACCTGCTTTATGTGACCTAGTACGTTTGTCATTCTAGTGGGGCCTCGCTGGCGCTTCTAGGGTCCGCCGCGGGCGCCTTTGCCATCTGGCGGGCTGCGCGGGGAACGGACTATCATGAATCTGGCGGTTTTGCGCACGGCGATGGCGCGTTGGATGACGATTGCGGTGCTGGTCGTGTTTGGCGCGATGTTGCCGCAGACGGCTGACGCGCAGCATACATCGACCGAATGCCCGCCGCAAACGGCGACGGTGGCCTATGGCGGAACGGTCAGCATTGATGCAACAGACTGTCACGCCGGTTTCGGGCTGGGCAACGTTGCCTCGCCGCCAACGCATGGTACCGCTACCATCGGTCCTTTTGGGCCACAGCAGTTCATCAATTACCAGCATAATGGCAGCGGTGGAACGACAGACACGTTTCTCGTGCGCGACGGCAATGCGCCGCCCAACAATATCATCCAGGTGACGATCACGATCCTTCCGCCCACATCGTCGATTGCCATTTCGCCGACATCATTACCGCCGATGACGGCCGGGACGCCCTTTTCGCAAACGCTGAGCTCGACGGGCGGGGTGGGCCCTTATACCTATTCGCTCAGTTCTGGCAGCCTGCCCACCGGTTTGACGCTCAGTTCGGCGGGAGTTATTTCGGGCACACCCACGCTTCGCGGCACCTACACATTTTCGGTGCGGTCGCAGGATTCGGTCGGCGATTTCGCTGTAAAGGGCTACACGGGGACGGTAGCCAATCCGACATTGTTGATCACGCCCGGTTCCGCAACAGCCGCACAGAATGTCCCCTTTTCGCTTAACATCGGCGCGAGTGGCGGCGTGGCGCCCTACAGCTTTTTGCACGAAACGGTAGCCGGTCCTTTGCCACCGGGCATCACGTTGTCACCGACGGGGGTGTTAAGCGGCACGCCGACAACGATCGGGACGACCAACTTCCAGATCCGCGTGACCGATGCGAGCACCGGGCCGGGCAGCTATTTTGAACTTGAGTCGTTTTCGCTGACGGTCGTCGCACCCTCGCTCGCCATTACACCCACCACGCTGAATCCCATGATTTCCGGGACGCCGTTCAGCCAGACACTGACCGCCACGGGCGGCACCGGACCCTATAGTTTCTCCATCTTGTCGGGTGGGCTGCCAACGGGCCTGACGCTGTCCGCAACGGGGGAAATTACCGGGACGCCAACGCGTCGCGGCGCTTATAGTTTGTCGGTTCAGGCGCAGGACTCGCTCGGCGCCATCGGCATTCAGGCTTTTAGCGGGACGGTTGGATCGACGCCTCTCGTCACCACGCCGCTGACCTTTACGCTCAATCAGGGTGCGCCGGCCAATGCCACGCTGTCCACGACGGGCGGCGTTGCGCCTTATACCTACACGCTGCCGGTCGATCCGCTTCCGACTGGACTATCGTTGTCCGCAAGCGGCGTGATTACCGGCACCCCCACGACGATTGGCAGTTCGACCGTCACTCTCCGGGTGCGGGATGCGAGCACTCCGGGCACATTTGCGCAGAACTCGATGTTGACGATCAACGTCGTCAACCTGCCGAGCGTGTCGATTGCGGTATCGCCGACGAGTGTCGCCGAGGATGGCAGTGCGAATCTCGTCTATACCGTGACCCGCGACGTCGTGAGCCCCAGCCCGTTGACGGTGAACATCGGCACATCCGGTACCGCGACGAGCGGGGCCGATTACAGCGGCGGGGTTGCCAATGTCGTCATCCCGGCAAATGCGGCCAGCGCTTCGTTCACTATCGATCCAACAACGGATACGACAACCGAAGCCGACGAGACCGTGATTCTGTCAGTCACGGCGGGCGCCGGATATACAATCGGCACCCCGGCATCCGCCACGGGTACGATCGTGAACGACGATTTGCCGACCGCATCGATCGCAGTGTCGCCAGCATCGGTCGTTGAAGACGGTTCAGTTAATCTGACATACACAGTCACGCTCGATACGCCGACAGTTGCACCGATCCCAGTCAACTTCACGCTAGGCGGGACCGCGACCAGCGGCACCGACTATGCCGCGATCAATTCGCCCGTCATCATTCCCGCCGGGGCGAACAGCCAGACGATCGTCGTCGATCCCAACGTTGATGGCAGCATCGAAGCCGATGAGACGGTCATTGTCACGCTGACGTCGGGCGCAGGCTATAACCTCGGTGCCCCTGCTAGCGCGACCGGGACGATCCTAAACGATGATGTGCCCAACATTTTTGTAGATAGCGTTTCGGTGGTCGAAGGATCTAGCGGGACGACGAATGCAGTCTTTACGATCAGCCTTTCTGCGCCGGCAGCCGTCGGCGGCGTCATCTTTGACATAGGTACGATCGCGCAAACCGCCGCGGCGGGGCAGGATTTTGTCGCCACCAGTCAAACGGGCGTGACGATTGCAGAAGGCGCGAGCTCGACCAGTTTCACGGTCGCCGTGAACGGCGATTTGGCGAACGAGCTTGATGAAACCTTTGCCGTGCAGCTGTCGAATGTCGTTGGCGCGCGCGAGGGTGGCCTTCGCGGTACTGGCACTATTATCAACGATGATGCATTGCCGACGGTGTCGATCGACAGTCCGTCGATCGTAGAGGGCAATCTTGGGACGCGCACGCTCAATTTCGCTTTGACGCTCAATGCGCCGAGCGGCTTGCCGGTCGAAGTCCGCGTCAACACGGCCAACGGCACAGCGACCGCGGGCAGCGACTATGCCGCGGTGAGCAATGGCGGGTTTACCTTTCAACCGGGCGAAACCAGCAAGACGCTGCCGGTGACGATCAACAGCGACACGGCGCCCGAAGCCGACGAAAGCTTTACGGTCACCATGTCCGGCGTGACCAACGCGACCATTGGTGCGAACCCCGGCACCGGGACGATCATCAACGACGATGTGCCGCTTGATATTCAGCCTGACACGCTGCCGAACGGGACCGTCGGCATCCTGTACAGTGCGATCCTGACCACCGATGGCGGCACGGCGCCCTATAGCTATGCGGTGACCGCGGGTACCATACCCGCGGGGCTGACCTTTGACTCGAACGGAACCCTGTCCGGAACGCCGATCGCCGCGGGCAACGCCAACTTCACGATTACGGCCACCGACAGCAGCGGCACGCCTGGACCCTATTCGGCCAGCCGCAACTATACGGTGACGATTGCGCCGCCGTTCATCGAACTGGTGCCGTTGACGCTGCCCAACGCGACCTTTGGCGTTCCCTATAGCCAGGCAATTACCGTCGACGGGTCGATCGGGCCATACAGCTTTGCGGTTACCTCGGGCAGTTTGCCGCCCGGGCTCACCCTCGCGTCCGACGGCACGCTGGCCGGGACGCCAACCCTGGGCGGGCCGCGCACATTTACGATCACGGCAACCGACGCGACGCCCGCGCCAGGACCGTATAGCGGCGCGCGCGCCTACACGCTTACCGTCGATGTTCCGGCGCTCGTCCTGCCGACCACGACCTTGCCCGATGGCGCCACCGATGTCGCCTATTCGGCGCAGATCAATCCGGCGACCGGCGGCGTGGCGCCCTACACCTATGTCGTGACGTCGGGCGAACTGCCCTATGGCCTGACGATGTCGGCGTCGGGGGCGATCACCGGCACGCCGACGACGGCCAATCTGTTCGGTTTCGTCGTCACAGCGACCGACAGCAACAGCGGCACCGGCCCCTCGGTCGTCCAGCAAAGCTATTCGATCAATATCGTCAACACGCCGCCCGTCGTCGGCGCCGTCACCGCGAGTGTGCCCTATGGAGCCGGACTGACCCCCATTCCGCTCAGCATCACCGGCACCGCCAATTCGGTCGCGGTGGTCACGCCCCCCACCAATGGCCGCGCCGTGGTCGATGGCATGACGATTAGCTATATCCCCGATACCGGCTTTGCCGGAGCCGACAGCTTCACCTATCTCGCCAGCAACAATGGCGCCAATTCGGCCCCGGCGACGGTGACGATCAGCGTTGCCAATCCGGCGATCACGGTCACCGCGGGCGGGCCGCTGACCGCGACGGTCGGCACGGCTTTCAGTCAAACATTCACCTTCAATGGCGGGACCCAGCCCTTCACCAATTATCAGGTCACCGGCCTGCCCGCCGGGATGCAGGCGGGGAGCAGCGGCGTTAACACCGTCGAGATCATCGGAACACCGACCAGCGCGGGCAGCTTTACGCTCACCGTCTCGGCGACCGACGCTTCGACCGGCACCGGGCCGTTTAATGCCAGCCAGACCTTCACCCTTGTCGTTGCGGGACCGGCGTTCACGATGACGCCGGGGGCGGGGACGCTGACCGCGCCCTATAATGCCGCATTCGCGCAGGCCTTTAGCGCCAGTGGGGGTGTCGGGCCGTTCACTTATGCGCTGACGGGTGCCTTGCCCGCCGGCCTGAATTTCAGCGGCAACACGCTCAGCGGTACCGCAACCGCTCCGGGCAGCTACCCGATCACCGTTACCGCGACGGACACCGGCTCGACCGGGGCCGGTTCGCCGTTCACCATCGCTCAGGCCTATACGATCAACGTCCCCGCACCGACGATCAGCATCGCGCCGGAAACGCTACCCAACGGCAGCGTCGGGGCGAGCTATAGCCAGTCGGTCGTCGCGTCGGGCGGGGTCGCGGCTTATAGCTATACGGTGACCGCGGGCGCACTGCCGCCCGGCATGACCCTGTCGGGCAGCGGCGCTATCGTGGGTACCCCGACGGCGGGCGGCACCTATAATTTCACCCTCACCGCGACCGACGCCAATGCGCAGAGCGGTAGCCGCGCCTATAGTTTGACGATCGGCGCCGCGATCATGTCATTGCCGCCGACAACGCTGGCGGCCGGCCAGGTCGGTTTTGCCTATACGGCGCCGCTGAACCCGGCGACCGGCGGCACGGCGCCCTATAGCTATGCGGTGACCGGCGGGGAGCTGCCCGGCGGAACGACGCTGTCGGCGGGCGGGGTGCTTTCCGGTACGCCAACGGCATCCGGTGCCTTCAACTTCACGGTTACGGCAACCGACAGCAGCACAGGCAGCGGCCCCTATACGGCGACGCAAAACTATTCCCTGCAAATCGAGCAGTCCCCGCCGGTTGCCAACCCGGTGTCGGCGACGGTCGCCTATGGCAGCGCGGCGAACCCGATTGCGCTGACAATCACGGGTGGCGCGGCTGCGAGTGTCACGATTGCCGCGCCCCCCGCCAACGGGACTGCCGTCGCCAGCGGCACCAGCGTCACCTATGCGCCGAATGCGGGTTTCGCGGGGAGCGACAGCTTCACTTACACCGCGACCAACCCGGGCGGGACCTCGGCTCCGGCGACCGTGACGATCACGGTCGGCAACCCGGCGATTACGATCGCGGCGGAGGGTCCGCTCACCGCGACGGCAGGCGTGGCGTACAGCCAGACCTTTACCTTCAGCGGCGGCGCGCAGCCCTTTGCTGGTTATCAGGTCACGAACCTGCCGACCGGGCTGGCGATCAGCGCCAACAGCGCAAACAGCGTGACCGTGTCGGGAACGCCGACCAGCGCGGGCAGCTTTGCGCTGGCTGTCTCCGGCACCGATGCCTCGACCGGCAGCGGCCCGTTCAACATGGTTCAGACCTTTACTCTTGTGGTCAACGCGCCGACCCTGGCGCTGACCCCCGCGACGGGCAGCTTTACCGCCAATTATGCGGCGGCGTTCAGCCAAGCAATTACCGCGACCGGCGGGGTCGGTCCCTACAGATACAGCTTGACCGGCAATCTGCCGGCGGGCGTTACGCTCAATCCGTCGACCGGACTGCTTTCCGGGTCCCCGACGGCGTCGGGATCGTTCAACTTTGCGGTCACTGCCACCGACACGGGATCGACCGGGGCCGGGGCGCCGTTCACGGCGCAGGGCAATTACAGCCTGACCGTCGCGGCGCCCTTGGTTGCGGTGACGCCCACCAGCTTGCCGGTCGCCACGGCGGGCGCCACCTATACGGCGACGCTGACCGCCACCGGCGGGGCGGCGCCTTACAGCTTTGCCCTCGGCGGCGGCGCGCTGCCCGCAGGGCTGTCGCTGTCGGCGGGCGGAATCGTGTCAGGAACGCCGACGGCAGCGGGCAATTTTGCCTTCACCGTCAACGTCACCGACGCCAATGGCCAGGTCGGGTCCGCCAATTTGACGCTGGCGGTCGGCAACACCGCGATCACGATAACCCCGGCGACGCTGCCCCGCGGCACGCAGGGTGTCGCCTATAGTCAGCGGGTGACCGCGACCGGTGGCATTGCGCCCTACCGCTTTGCCGTGAGTTCGGGATCGCTGCCGCCGGGGCTCACGATCGACGCAGCGACCGGGGTCATCGCAGGAACCCCGACCGGATCGGGCGACACCAGCTTTGCGATAACGGTCACCGACAGCACGGGCGGCACGCCATCGACCGCGACGATCACCTACACCCTACAGATCGTCGCGCGGCCCAATCCCGCCAACGATCCCGAAGTGCGCGGACTGATCCAGGCGCAGGTCAATTCGGCGCGGCGCTTTGTCGATACCCAGGTCGGCAACTTCAATCGTCGGCTGGAGGGGCTGCGCCGTGGCGGCGGCAGTGGCGGATTTAGCAATTCGCTGCGGATCAACGCATCGGATCATTGCATCGATACCATCACCGCATGGACCAACCCGGTTTGTGCCAATGCGGGCGGCAATGGACTCGGCGGCGCAAATCGCCAGCCGGGCGGTTTGGGCGCAAATACCCAAGCCGGCTCGCTAGCGGGCGGGATGCTGGGTGGCGGTGCAATCGGCGCGGCGGCACCGTCAGCTGAACAGGCGCAGGCGGCGGCGGGTGGCGCAGGGTCGGGCAACGCCGCCATGCCGCTCACGATTTGGGCCGGTGGCACGATCCGCTGGGGCGATCGCGACGAAAAGACCGGGCGTCCGTCCGAACGCTTCGAATCCGAAGGGGTCACCTTTGGCGCCGATTATCGGTTCAACTCTTCGTTCGTCGCCGGCATCGGCGTCGGCCTTGGCCGCGAGACCACCGACATTGGTCGCAACGGATCGCAGAGCGAGGGCGAAGCCAAAACGCTGGCCATGTATGGCAGCCACCGGCTTGGCGGCGGTATCTATGTGGACTGGTTGGCAGGCTATCAGTGGCTCGATTTCGATCTGCGCCGCTATGTCACCTTGTCGGGCATGATGGTCAACTCGTCGCGCAGCGGCCGCCAGTGGTTCGGTTCGGTGTCCGCGGGCGCCGATATCGAAAGCGGCGACTGGCGCTTCACCCCTTATGCGCGGATTGATGCGCAGCGCGGTACGCTCAACGGCTATACCGAAAACAGCGGCTCGGTGTTCGACCTCACCTATCTGGATCAGGATGTCGCGTTCACATCAATCGGGGCGGGCGCGAAAGTCGATTATCGTATCGCGGTCGAGAACGGCTTTTTCCTGCCGCGCTTGCGTCTGGAGTATCAGCGCGACGTCGAACGCGACGGTCAGGCCTTGGTCGCTTATTTCGACCAGATATCGGGACCGTTCAACGCCGTCCCGCTGACCGGCTACGCGCGCAGTCGTCTGTTGACGGGATTTGGAGTCGAGATGATGATCGGCGACCGAACCGCGGTCGATGTCGAATATACGCGTCGCCAAAATAGCGGCGCGGGGGCCGATCAGGGCGTCTTGATCAACATCAAACAGGCCTTCTGACCATGCGCCACGCCATCGCCGCGTGTCAGGGGCGATGACGGCCTGCTCCTTGTGGCGGACGCGCGGAAAAATCTGTGCCACACCGCGCTCCGTGGGACGAAGGGCGGTACGTCATCGCGCTCGACAACCTGCGGACTGTTCAGCTCGGCATGGCGCTTTGGCTTCGTGATGATAAAGTGGCCGGCTGACCGTTCGCTGTGAGAGAAAAGCTTATCGCAAAGATGATCTTCCGCCGCCTGAAAAGCACCCCGATCGAAGAGCGGTCGGAGGAGATGCAGGCGTGGATCCGCATGTTCATCCTCATGCTCGTTTCCGCTTATGCGATCGGCGCGAGCATCATCACTTCGCCCGAACAGCGGATTCAGCCGTGGGCGATCGAAGTGCTCACCTATTTTGCATGTTACGCCCCAGTCGCTGCCGGGCAGCTATATCTGATCATTCGCTTTCCCGGCCATTATCCGGCGCGCCGGATTTTCGGGATGATCAATGATTTTGCGGGGCTGGGGTTCGCGCTCATCGCGGGGGGCGCCGCGATGCTGCCTACTTACGCGATCATCATGTGGGTCACCGTCGGCAACGGCCTGCGTTATGGGTCGCGCTACATGATCATCGCGGGTGTGATGGTGCAATTCACGCTAGCCGTGATCACGGCGCTGACGCCTTATTGGCGCGCCAATCCCATCCTGGTGTTTACCCTGTCGCTGACGACATTAATCGTACCGATCTACATCCAGACGCTGCTTCGTGATATCGAGCAAGCGCGCCGCGCCGCCGAGGAGGCGAACACCGCAAAATCACGTTTTCTGGCCCAGGCCAGCCATGACCTGCGCCAGCCGGTTCATGCGATCGGGTTATTCCTCAACAGTCTGACCCAAACCGGTCTGGCGCCCGAGCAGCGCACCATCGTCGATCGGATCGATCGATCGTTACAGGGGGTTGCCGAGCTGTTTCGCTCGCTGCTCGATATTTCCACGCTCGACAGCGGCGCGGTGACGCCGAAGCTTGAACCGGTGGCCATCGCCCAGCTGTTCCGTATGCTCGAACAACAGAATCAGGTCAGCGCGCAATGGGCCGGGGTCGATCTGCGCTTCGTTGCCTCGCGTCGCATCGTGTTGGCCGATCGGGCGCTTTTGCTGACCATGTTGCAAAATCTGGTGTCGAACGCGATCAAATATGCCCCGCGCGGTCCAGTTCTGGTCGGCTGTCGCCCGCGCGGCGACAATGTTTCGATTTGGGTCGTCGATCGCGGCCCAGGCATCGCGGCCGAGCATTTGCCGCGGCTGTATGACGAATTTTATCAGATCCGCAAATTGGGCAGCGCCGATATGCAGGGTGTCGGGCTGGGCCTGTCGATCGTCAAGCGATTGGGCGCGCTGATGGGTCTTGATGCCGAAATACGCTCAACGCCGGGGCGGGGGACGGGCGTCGCCATTCACGGGTTGGCCGCGGCCGCTGCGTTGCCGTTGCGCACGGTTGATCGCAACACCAGCTATGCCGTGCCGCTGCACGGCCTGCGCATCCTGCTCGTCGAAGATGACATCGATGTGCTTGATGCGACGGCCGACCTGCTGCGGACATGGGGCGCCGATGTTGCCGCCTGGTCCACGGTGCCGCCGCACGCGCAGCCATGCGATCTGATTGTCACCGATTTCGACATCGGGGGCGGGGTGACCGGTGCTGACTGCATCGCACTCCACCGCGATCAAAACCCGGCCCCGATGGCAATCGTGATGACCGGGCATGATGAAATAGCGATTGAGCAAAGGATCGCCGACGCGAGCGTTCTTATCCTCAAAAAACCGGTGCAACCCGCGGAGTTGCGGTCGGCGATCGCGGCTTTGCGCAGCCGCCGGGGGTAGGACGGAGCGGTTTTACGATGCGGCTATTGAATGCCCATCGCACCGGCCTTTGTTGCGGCTTCCGACCGCGTATGCGCGCCCAATATCCGCAGCAGCGCCGATACATGAATCCGCACCGTAAACGGCGATATGTCGAGTTGACGGCCGATTTCCTTGTTGGTCTTGCCCATCGCCAATTGGGACAGGACATCGCGCTGACGCGGGGTGAGTTCCTGAACGCGGGGCTGCGATGGCGGCAGCGGCGGAGCAATGGAAGACGTCTCTGGCACCAGGACCAGCGTATCGCCGTTTCGCACTGCCTTGATTGCCGATACCATCGCATCGGATGGCATGGCCTTGCCAATGAAGCCGTCGGCGCCTTGCTGCATGACGCGCCGGATCGTTTCGGAATCATCCGACATGGAAATGATGATGATCGACGAGGTGGGAAACTGACCGCGAAGGGTGGAAATGGTGGTCGCGGGGTCCATCCCCGGGAACATCAGGTCGAGGATGAAAACGGCGGGCGCGGCGCCGACGCTGGCCAGCGCCATAATCTCATCGACATTGCCCGCTTCGACAACATTGGCGTGCGGAAACGCGCCGCTGACCAGGCGACAGATGCCGTCGCGGAACACGGGGTGATCGTCGGCAACCAGAATTCGTTCGACGGTAGGCATTTGCATGGCGCACTGAAACTCCACTGTCGCCAAATATGGCGGCGTCAGTCGTCACTTGGTCGCGCAATGCCACCGCCGATGCCAGCACCATGAGGTACTGGTTCGCATTTCCCCGGCGGTGTAGGAAGGGGCTCGCATCACTGCGAGCCCCTTCGCCACCAAGCGACCCTTTGGCGGATGGGAATCTCTGGTGTCGTTTCGCCCGCAAAGGGCGCGAGGGGGGAGCGCCGGCGGGCATGACCCCAAAAATTGAAGGTTCAAATTGACGCTATCGGCAGTTGGCCGCAACCATCGCGATGGGCTAGCACGTCATGGAATTTCTAGGCGCGGCTGGCGATCCTGATCGTCCGCCATGATCAGCAACAACAGGATGATCAGCGCGGCGCTATATTCGACGCCGCCGGTACCATGTTCGCCGACGAACCAGCCAGCATGGCGGTGGATCAGGACAATGCCGCCCACCGCAATCGCCAGCAGCGCTGCCGCCGCGGGGCGGACAAAGCGGCCGACGATCATCAGGAAGCCCGCCACCAGCTCGGTCAGGGTGATCGCCCATACCAGCGCTTCGCCGGCAGGAAATCCTTGTCCTTCCATGAACTGGCCGAACCGAGGGATCGTGCCATTGGCGACCCGCACCACCGCATGCGCCATGAACAATCCCGCCGTCATGACGCGGGCGAACAAAATCGTCGGTCGGGTAAGGCGGCTGGATGACGGAAAGCGGGCGATTTTCATCCGCATGGCGCGAACCACCGTGTCCGCCGCGGCGCGGCAACCTGCGTAGTGCACGGTTGCGCTGTCGCGGGCCGAAGCGGGATCATCTCCAGCCGTCCCAGCACGCCGAGAGGATCGCCACCCAGGCATAAGCGATTGCCACACTCGAACCCAATCCCAGCGTCGCGGCCAGCCGCTGCGTCGCACCGCCGCCGAATGCAAAGGCATTCACGCCAAATGCTCGAAAAACATAGGCGAGGGGATTGAGCCAGCCCCCCAGGATCATTGCCCACACGGCCGACGGCGCAGGTTCGACGGCAAAGACGATGACAAGCCCACCCGCCAGCCCCTGCATCAACCCCAGCATCAACCAGTCAAGATGCGCGGCGCCAAATTGTTTGAAATTCATGCCCTGGAGCAGTTGGCGCCCCCATGGCTGCATCGGCACCAGCATCAAAAAACCGAGAAAGGTGGAAAAAAGCATCGAGGCGGCGCCCGAAAAGAGCAGCAGTTTGGCGATTTCGATCGTGTCCATCGGCTTCCCCTATCGTCCGTAGGGGAGAGGCTGCGGATAGTCCCGCAGCCACTGGGTGCGATCCGCCACGATGCGCAAGCGGCAATTCCCCTCGATCAGGAGGCCGCCGGAACCGCCCGCCATTTTCGAGCGGGTCACTTCGTCAGTACAAACGTCCCAGCGGTTTTTCAGCCACGTCCGCTGCAACGCGCGCAGCCGCGATCGCGCCGTGTCACTGGGCAACCGGCGGAGCGCGCCGCGATACGCCATGTTCAGCGCCCGATCGAGCCGCCGATATTCGGCCGCCATGCAGTCCTGCATCGCCGCGGTGACGCCCCCGCTGTCGGTGATGCATTGGCGAAACTCCGGCGATCGATCCAACGCCGCCGCGTCTGTTGCCCGAACGCCGCCGATGCCAGGCGTGACAAGCATGAATAGCCCGGCGGCGGCGAGCATCGATCGGCTGGCCGTCGCTTTATGGTGAGAACATGGTGCCATCGCTCGCTCTCCCGTCCGGATGCGGTGCCGACCGAATGGTCACAGCCGGGCGGACGTCGTCTGGCGGGATAGGACGGCGCGCCCTGCGGTGGCAGGGCGGGCGGCGTACCGGTGCACCGACGGGCTTTGTTTTGTGATGGTCGCAGGGGATGTTGATGTGATGGCAAGGTCCGATCAGCGACGCATGTTATGGGCGCTCACGCTGCTCGGCGCCGCTGTGTCCATCGGTCTGCCAGCCAGCCTGTCGAGCGCGCGCGAACCGGATGCCGCGAGGCCGCCGGATCCGCCGCGCCGTCCGCCAATGTCGCAGCTCATCTTTCGGGGCGCCGCGCCCAGTGACATGCGCGCGATGTTGGATGCCGGGGGCGACCCGCTGTTGCCTGATCGCGACGGGGATACCGCGGTCCATTATGCGGCGATGGCGCGCGATCCGGCCTATCTGGAGATATTGCTGGCGCACGGAACAAGCCCCGATACGCCCAATCGCAGCAACGGTCGCACGCCGCTGATGTCGGCCATGCTCGCCGAGAATGACCGCCAGTTTGCCATGCTGTTGGCCGCGGGCGCCAGCGCCGCGCTGGCCGATGCGACCGGCAACACGCCGCTGCATGTTGCGGCGCAGATCAACGAACCGCGCTATGTGCTCGCCCTCCTGGACGCAGGCGCGCCAGCCACGGCGCGCAATGCGCAGGGACAGACGTTTCAGCGCTATCTGTTCATGACCCCCGACCGGCTGTTGAATACCGAAACATTGCGGGCGCGGCGGGCGGTCGTCACATGGCTGCGGCAACATGGCATCGCGCTGGAGATTCCAACGCCATAGGGGTTGGAACGCCCCATGTACCGGTTCCTGCGGTCGATTGGGTTCGCGCTTATGCTCCGCTAGGGTCGCGCTATCGATAATTTCCTTGGGATGGCGTCGATGCAGGGGCTGACATCTTTATATCTGGCGTCCGGCCGGGCGCCGGGCTCGGTCGATCATCGTCGATGCGGAAAGGCGATTGGCGCGCGCCGCGCGGGCGACAGCGATCACTGTCCTGCGTCGATGGTGCGGTGGTCAGGCGGCCAAGCTGGTCGGAAAGGTCGGCAACACGGCCCCATCGTTCAGCGACCGGCGCATCGCCCGGCGGCACGGATAGCCCAGAATGCGCAAGATGTTCGACACATGGTTGCGCACCGTAAAATGCGAAAGCCCAAGCTTGCGGCCAATTTCCTTGTTCGACAGGCCGTTCAGCAGATAATTCAGAATCTCTCGCTGCCGGTGTGTCAGCGGCGTGGGCGCGGGCGCGGAGAAGGGCTCGGCGGCCATATCGGTCACGTCGCGATCGACGTACAACTGGGACAGGTTGATGATCTCCGAACCAGGGAGCACCGATTTAATTCGCGATATGGCGTCCTCGCCGCGATGCCGCGAAATCGTTACCAGCACGATGGTCCGATCCCCACGATCGCGGGGATCGACGTCCGACTGCAACGCGGGATATGATGACGGGTCAATATGTTTCATGGCGCGGCAATGCTATCGCATCGGCGACAAAGGATGAGGGGGGAAACCGGCAGTTGGCTTGCAGGCGACAATGAACGGGTGGAGTTTTCTACCAATGGCTTGTCGGTGATGACGAGCGTTCCGGAGGAGCGGGCCCGGTCAGTGCGCGGCGGCGCCAATCCACACGCGTTGGCGGGTGCGACGACGACGCAGGACCGCAAGGCGATTACCGCGACGACGGTGAAGCTGGCGGCGCTGTTCTGGCTGTGCGTGCTGCTTTCGGACAGCCTGCTGTGGGGTATCGCCGGGACCGATCCGATCGCGTCGGCATTCGGCAAGGTGGTATTGAACAGCTTTGGGGCCGCGCTGACTTTGGTGGTTACCGCGCTATTGTTCCGACTGCGCGCCGTATCGATCTTCACCAAGGTCGTGATCGCCTTTACCTTCTCGATCCTGGCCGCGGCGATTTACAGCGGGATCGACATCATCATCTATTTGTGGATGGCGCGGCCCGACAGCTGGCAGTTCGACAATGTCCAGTTCGGACACACGATGATTTCCAGCACCGCGATGTTTTTTGGCTGGTCATGCCTTTATGTCGCATTGATCTACAGCTTTGATGTCCGCGACCGCGAGCGCAGTCTGGCGCTGGCGCGCGAGGAAGCGCTGTCGGCGCAGATGCGCGCGCTGCGCTATCAGATCAATCCGCATTTCCTGTTCAACACGCTCAATTCGGCGATGGGGCTGGTCGAGGAGGGAGCGACCGCGCGGGCGCAGCGGATGATGGTGTCGCTGTCGGCGTTCCTTCGCCAGACGCTGGAACTCGATCCGATGAAGGACGTCACTTTGGCGGCAGAACTGGCCTTGCAGGAGGATTATCTGGAGATCGAGCGCGAGCGTTTCCCGGATCGGATGCGGTTCACCATTGATGTGGAGGAAGCCGCGCTTCAGGCGCTGGTCCCCAATTTGATCCTGCAACCGCTGGTCGAAAATGCTGTCCGCCATGGCGTCGAGCCCTGTACCGGGGAAGTCGGGATCCGGATCACCGCTTGGCGCGAGGGCGATCGTCTTGGCATCCGGGTCGAGAATGATCTTTGCTCGGTCGAAGAAAGCGCCGTGCGACCGGGCAGCCGGATCGGATTGCGCAATGTGGCCGAGCGGCTGTCGGCGCGCTTTGGCGCTGACAGCGGATTTGAAACCAAATTGACCCCGGCGCTGTTCCGCGCCGAAATCCGACTTCCCTGGGCGGTCTGATGCAGCCTTTGTCGATTTTGGTGGTCGATGACGAACCGCTGGCCCGGCGCCGTGCAGTGCGGCTGGCGCAGCAATTGCCTTGGGTCGGTGAAGTCGGCCAGGCGGGCAATGTCGCGCAGGCCATCGACTGGTTAGCGGCTACCCCCTGCCACATCATCTTGCTGGACATCCGGATGCCGGGGGGCAGCGGGTTCGACCTGATCAGGCACTTGCCCGATCCTGCGCCCGCCGTCATTTTCGTCACCGCTTTCAATGACCAGGCGCTGCGCGCGTTTGAGGCGCGTGCGGTGGATTATGTGACCAAGCCGATCGAAACCGGACGGTTCCAGACCGCGATGGAGCGCGCGCGCGCGGTTGCCGAGCAGTCGAACAGCGCCGACCGCATCCGCGAACTGGAAGAAGTGGTGGCCAATTTGCGCGCCACCGGCGATGCGTCGCGGCCACATATGGCCGAACTATGGGTGCGGGCAGGCGGCGAATATATCCGTATCAAGCCCGAGAGCATTACCCATGTCGCGGCCGAACGCGACTATGTCCGCATCCACGCCGACGGCCAAAGCTATTTGTACAACGAAAACCTCTCGACGCTGGAACGGCAATTGCCGGCGCAGCAGTTTCTGCGCATCCACCGCAGCACGATGGTACGGATCGACGCGGTCGAACGCGTGAAGGGCGGGCAGTTTCATTCGCTGATCGCGGTCCTGAACGACGGCACCGAACTCAGGGTCGGTCGCACCTACACCGCGGCCATTCGCGCCCGCCTCGCGCGCCGCGACTGACGGGTCCGGCAACCGGGTCGGACGGCACAGGCTTCAACTTTTTCTTTGCCGACGGGCAGACGGGTGCTGCTTGTCTCACTCTGCATCCCGTGCAAGGGACGCGCGCACAGGTTGCGGGAGAGGTATCGATGGACTTCGACGTGGTGATTGTCGGCGCCGGCCATGGGGGCGCGCAAGTCGCGATCATGCTGCGTACCCAGAAATTTACCGGCAGCATTGCAATCATCGGCGACGAACCCGAACTGCCCTATGAGCGGCCGCCGTTGTCGAAAGAGTATTTCGCGGGCGAAAAGGAATTCGAACGCATCCAGCTGCGTCCCGCCAAATATTGGGACGAGCGCGGGGTGACGATGTTGCTGGGCACGCGGGTCGTATCAGTCGATCCGGCGGCGCACCACGTCACCACGGACGGTGGCAAGACGATCGGTTACGGCAAGCTGGTTTGGGCGACCGGCGGCAGCCCGCGGATGCTGCCGATCCCGGGCGGCGACCTGCCCGGCGTCCAGGGCGTGCGGACCCGCGCCGATGCCGATGCGATGAAGGCGGCGTCGGAGACCGCGGGCCAGATCGTCGTCATCGGCGGCGGCTATATCGGGCTGGAAGCCGCGGCGGTGCTGCGCAAGGCGGGCAAGAAGGTCGTGCTGCTCGAAGCGCAGGACCGCGTGTTGGCGCGCGTCGCGGGGACCGAACTCTCGCGCTTCTACGAGCGCGAGCATCGCGAGCATGGTGTCGACCTGCGGCTCGGCGTCGCGGTCGAAGCGATCGAGGGTGAGAGCCATGTCACCGGGGTGCGGCTCGCCGACGGCGAAGTCATCCCCGCTGATCTCGTCATCGTCGGCATCGGCATCGTCCCCGCGGTCGAACCGCTGATCGCGGCGGGTGCGGCGGGCGGCAATGGCGTGCTGGTGGACCGTCTGTGCAAGACCAGCCTGCCCGACATATATGCGATCGGCGATTGTGCCGCGCACGAGAATGATTTTGCCGAAGGCGTCGTGATCCGGCTGGAATCGGTACAGAACGCCAATGATCAGGCCAATGTCGTCGCCAAGGGCATTTGCGGCGATGAAGCGCCCTATCATGCAATTCCCTGGTTCTGGTCCAATCAATATGACCTCAAGCTCCAGACCGCTGGACTATCGACCGGCCACGATCGCGCCGTGATGCGCGGCGACCCGGCGACGCGCAGCTTTTCGGTCGTCTATCTGAAAGCGGGGCGGGTGATCGCGATCGACTGCGTCAATGCGACGAAGGATTATGTCCAGGGCCGGATGATTGTCACCGCCGGGGTGCGCGCGACCGCCGAGCAGCTCGCTGATACGGAGACGCCGCTGAAAGCATGGCTGCCCGCATGACGAAACCTAAGGCACAGGCGGCCCGCTACTGACCGTTGGCGGCTCGTCGCCGAGCGCCCGTTTTAACGAAGCCTTGATGTTGCGGAGCAGGCGGCGCAGCGCGATGATCACGATCACCGCCGCGATGGCCATGACCACCGCGATCACGATCGCGAGGGGCGGATAGGCGATGGCCAGCGCCAGCAAGCCGCCGGTCGCGACATCCTCGCCGGTCGATACCACGGCATTGCTGAACGGCTCGGGACTGGCGTTGACGACCGCGCGCGTCGTCGCCTTGGCGCCGTGGCTGAGCAGCGCGCCGCCGCCGCCGAGCAGAAAGGCGATCACCTGCCAGGTCGGATCGGACGCATCGACAAGCGCGAGCGCGAGCAACGCGCCGCCCAGCGGGCGGATGACGCTGTGGACCATGTCCCAGATCGAATCGATCCAGGCAATTTTGTCGGCGAGGAATTCGGCGAGGGTGCCGACCGCCGCGACGCCGAGCACCCATGGGTTCGCCAGCACCTGCAAGGCGGCGAGATGTTCGGGCAGCGGCAGCCAGCCAAAATGCATCGCCGTCCCGGTGGCCAATATGGTGAGGTAAAGCCGCCATCCGGCGAGCAGGCTGAGGCTGCCGGCAACGCCCAAAATTTCGACGATTCCCAATATCCTGCTCCCTACACCGGTTCGCCTTCTTCTTGCACCTCCGATTGCCGTGCCGCAATGCCGGGATGACAAGGGTCCACGGCCCGGTTATCGCATTGATGATGAGCAGCATCACGACCCCACCGGTTCGATCGGAAAATTTGCCCGACGGTGCGATTCCCGCCGCCACACTGGTCATCATGCGTCCATCGGACGCCGGCGGGCCGGACGAAATCCTGATGGTCAAGCGGTCGACCACGATGGCTTTTGCGGCGGGGGCGGTCGTGTTTCCCGGCGGACGGGTCGATCCCGACGACTATCTGGTGGCGCGCCAGCACGCGCCCGATCTTGATCAGGCTGATGGCGCAGCGCGGGTCGCGGCACTGCGCGAAACGCTTGAGGAAACGGGGCTCGCCGTCGGCTGGCCGGGGTTGGCCGATGCGGAGGTGGCGGATGCCCGCCGGGCGCTATTGGCCGGAACCTTGCTCTCCGACATGCTGGCGGCGCGCGGCGATCGAGTCGCATTGGATTCCTTTGTCCCCTTCACGCGCTGGTGTCCGAATTTCAAAGAGGCACGGACCTTTGATACGCGGTTTTATGCCGTCGCGGCGCCGCCGCACAGCCAGGAACTGACGGTCGAGGAGGCCGAGCACAGTCATATTTTCTGGGCGAGCGCGCGTGAAACGCTGGCGATGGCCGATCGGGGGGAGGTGTCGGTCATTTTTCCCACCCGCCGCAATCTGGAACGGCTTGCCCAAGTTACCGATTTTACGGGTTTCACCGACCATTCGGGTCAGTTTCCCGTGGAACTGATCACCCCCTGGATCGAAGACCGCGACGGCGAGGCGTTTTTGTGCATTCCGGGGCATTTGGGATACCCGGTGACGAGCGAATCCTTTGAGCGTGTTCGGCGTGGCTAGTGGCCTTTTTGCAACAATTTTCTCTCTATTTAGCAATTCGGTAAGATTTGGCGGGCTAGGGCAAATCGTCGTTGCATTTGCTGAATGCCGTGCCTAGTAGGGCTGTGCAGAAGCAGATCGGGGATTTTCTCCGGTGTGATTCGACAAGACTAATCCAGTGGACGGAGAATATAATGAACCTGCTCAAAAAGGCTGCGATCTCTCTCGCAGCGACCTCGATGATTGCAGCCCCGGTTGCCGCATCGGCCGCTCCCGCAGCCCGTGCAGCTTCGGCCGTTGAAGGCCAGAGCGAGCTGGAAGGCTCGAGCTGGATCATCGCGATCATCGCACTTGCAGCCATCATCGGCGGCATCATCATCGCGTCGGACAACAACGACGACGCGCCGACCAGCCCGTAATTTCGGCTGATCGCTAAAGTTACCAAAAGGCTCCGAGTTTGCTCGGGGCCTTTTGTGCGTCTGCGATATTGGCTCTCGTGCCGATCTGGACAAAAATGTCGTCAATTGGAATCGTGATTGCGAGCGAAGCGAAGCAATACAGGGTGTGACAAGCCGCTCTGGACTGCTTCGCTTCGCTCGCAATCACGCCTATAGCAACCTGGGCGCATCAGATTAGAGCGTGATATTCCGTACCATGCGCGAGCGTGCGAGCGGGATCGCTGTCCGCGCCCGTTCCGTCGCCGCGGGGTCGATCCGCGCCAGCGTCACCCGATACCCCGCCTCGTCCTGAGCCGCCCCCGCGTCGACCAGCACCGCTCCCCATGGATCGACAGCAAGGCTGTGACCAAAGGTTGACCGGCCGTCCTGATGACCACCGCATTGCGCCGCCGCCAGCACATGACAGCCGGTTTCGATCGCGCGGGCGCGCATCAAGACATGCCAGTGCGCCTCGCCGGTCGATACTGTGAAGGCGGCGGGAATCGCGATCAGAGCCGCCCCCTGATCGACCAGTGCCCGATAAAGTTCGGGAAAACGCAGATCATAACAGACGCTGAGCCCCAATGGCCCGAGCGGCGTTGCGACGACGACAATCGCATCGCCGCCGGCATAGGCCGCCGATTCCGTCCAGTTTTCCCCCGTTGGCAGGGTGACGTCGAACATATGGATCTTGTCATATCGCGCGCGGATACTGCCGTCGGCGGCGATCACATGGCTGCGGTTCACGCGCCGTGTGCCCTCGTCGGACAGCAGCGGTATCGATCCCGAATGCAGCCAGATGCCATGTTTTTGCGCCAGCGCCTGCAATGCTGCGGGCCAGGGGCTGTCGGCCTCGCGGACGATATGCGCCGCCGATCGCGCCCGATCGCGGTCGAGCAGCAGTGACATTTCGGGCAGAAACGCCATCGCCGCGCCGCCCGCCGCGGCCTCCGCCAAGGCCCGATCGATCGTCGCCAGATTGGCGGCTGGATCGATACCGCTGGACATCTGGACCAGTGCGGCAATCGGGACGGCGCCTGGAGGATCGTACGTCATCGTCATCCCGCTATCGCTAAGCTGAAGCGCTTTGCAGGACAAGCGCCGCGACAGTTCAGTGGCCAGCAAGGTTCGAACGCGATAAGATGGCCCAATGGCCAATTCTTCTGCGCGTATGTCGCTTCGTTTTTCCCGATCGTTCCTGTGCGCCAGTGCCAGCGCGGCGCTGTTGTTGCTGCCCTTCGCCGTCAACGCACAAGGTAAACCCGCGCCGACCACGGCAATCAGTCCGGTCGCGACCAGCGACTGGCTCTATGCCGGCAGCGACATTCCGCGCGACACCGCGTGGCAATTCGGCACGCTGCCCAACGGCGTACGCTATGCCGTGCGCAACAATGGCGTGCCGCCGGGCCAAGTGTCGATTCGGGTGCGCATGGACGTCGGTTCGATGTTCGAGACCGAACAGGAGCGCGGCTATGCCCATTTGCTCGAACATCTGACCTTTCGCGGCTCCGAACATATCCCTGACGGGGAGGCCAAGCGCATCTGGCAGCGGTTCGGAGTCACTTTCGGCAGCGATTCGAACGCGCAGACGACCCCAACGCAGACCGTCTATCAACTCGACCTGCCCAACGTGACCCCGGCCAATCTTGATGAAAGCATGAAATTGCTGTCGGGGATGATCCGGGAACCGCGAATTTCGGAGCTGGCGGTCGCCGCCGAGCGTGGTGTGGTCATGTCTGAATTGCGCGAATCGGACGGGCCGCAAAAACGGATTGGCGATGCGACCAACGCGCATCTGTTTGCCGGCCAGCTGCTTGGCGACCGCTCGCCAATCGGCACGACGACATCGCTGAGCAAGGCCAGCGCCACGACGGTCGCCGCCTTTCACAAGCGCTGGTACCGCCCCGAACGCGCGGTGGTGGTCATCGTCGGCGACGCCGAGCCCGCCGAACTGGCGCGGCTGGTGGAAAAATACTATGGCGACTGGCGCGCCGAAGGGTCAAATCCCGCCGACCCCGATTTTGGCAAACCCGACCCCAAGGCATCCGCCGCGCTTGAAATCGTCGAGCCGAACCAGCCGCTCGCGCTGACGCTAGCGATGGTCCGCCCCTGGAAAAAGCGGATCGATACGATCGAAAACACGCGGCGGCTCTATCTGGAATTCATCGCCCAGGCGCTGGTCAACCGGCGGCTGGAAAACCGGGCGCGCAGCGGCGGCAGCTATTTGGTCGCGACTGTCGAACAGCAATATGTCAGCCGCAGCGCCGACGTCACCTTGGCGTCGATCGTTCCCTTGAGCGACTGGAAGGCCGCCCTCTCCGACGTGCGCGGGGTGATCGCCGATGCGGTCAAAACGCCGCCGTCACAGGCCGACATCGACCGCGAGGCGAACGAGATCGAAGCCTTTCTGCGCAAAGAATGGGAAAATGCCCGCAACGAACCGGGCGCACGGCTCGCCGACGATCTGGTCCGCGCGGTCGATATCCACGAGGTGGTGACCAGTCCGCAGGGACAGGTCGATATGTTCAAGGCGATCCGCGCCTCGGCAACCCCGCAAGTGATGCTCGAAACCAGTAAGGCGATCTTTGCTGCGCCCGTGACCCGCGTCGTGTTGACCACACCGACCGCGGCGGGCGGCAACGCCGCGGTGCTGGCGGCGCTGAAGGCACCGGTGACTGCGCGCGACGACCGGCTGGCGACAGTGCAAGCCGATTTCAAACAGCTCCCGGCGTTCGGAACGCCAGGCACGATCACGTCGACCACCAGCCTGCTCGGCCTGCGCGCCGAACGGATCGAATTTGCCAATGGTGTGACCGCGCTGGTGTCGAACAACAAGATCGAACCCGGCAAGGTCCGCGTCAATGTGCGCTTCGGCACTGGCAACCGCAGTGTCGCCGCCGATGCCCCGAACCTGTTGTGGACGGGTGATTATGCGCTGGTCGCCAGCGGCATCGGCCCGTGGGGCCAGAACGAGATCGACCAGTTGACCAACGGACGCCAGATCCAGCTCAATTTCGCGATCGACGACGATGCGTTCGAATTGTCGGCGGAAAGCAAGCCTGCCGATCTGGCCGATCAGATGCGGCTGATCGCGGGCAAGCTGGCGCAGCCGCGCTGGGACGCGGCGCCGATCGAGCGCCTGCGCGTCGGCTATCTCACCGGTTATGACCTCAACGACGCGACCCCCAATGCAGTGCTCGACCGCAACCTGCGTGGCTGGCTGACGGGCAATGACGCGCGCTGGGCGGCGCCCGACAAGGCGCAGATCGAAGCCCTGACCCCGGCCGCTTTCCGCGCTTTTTGGGAGCCGCGGCTGGCCAGCGGACCGATCGAGGTGCAGATTTTCGGCGATTTGGAATCGGTCGATTATCGCCAGATCCTGGCGGCTACGCTTGGCGCGCTGCCACCGCGCAAGGTGCTGGCGCCCGTCGGCGGGCAACGCGTCGATTTTGCCAAACCGGCGAAAACGCCCGACATCGCTTATCACCGCGGCGAACAGGGGCAGGCGGCGGCGATGACCGCGTGGCCGACCAGCGGCGGGCGGACCAATCCGCGCGACGCGCGCGGGCTCGAAGTGCTCGCCGCGGTGTTCAACGACCGTCTGTTCGACCGGCTCCGCGCCGAACAGGGTGCCAGCTATGGACCGGTGGTGGACAGTCATTGGCCGACCGGGTTCGACAGCGGCGGTTATCTGCTCGTCGGCAGCCTGCTCGCGCCCAAGGATATCGACCGTTTCTATGGCATCGCGCGCGACATCGCCGCCGATCTGGTCGCCAACCCGGTCAGCGCTGACGAACTGACGCGCAACGCGGTGCCGATCCGGGAACAGGTCGCGCGGGCGTCGACGGGCAATGTCTATTGGATGTTCCTGCTGGAGGGCGCGACGCGCGACCCGCGGGTCACCGCCGCGGCGCTGTCGATGCAGGACGATATTGCCGCCGTCACCGCCGCCGATGTTCAGCGGCTGGCGCAGCAATATCTGACGCCGCAGCGTCAATGGTCGCTGGCGATCCTGCCCAAGGGCATGACGCTGGCCGATGCGTCGGCGCTCGGCGCCGCGACCGCGAATCCGGCAACGACGACGGCGGGCGGACGCTAGGCCGGTTCGCCGCCGGGTGCCGGGGCGCGCACCTTGCGGATGCGCGGTTCGCGGTCCAGTTCGCCCTTGGTCATGATGTCGCGCCGCATCTTGGCGCGCACGTCATGGATCGACGCGATCACCGGCCCCATCGCGACGCCCAGGTCGATCAGCACGGCTTCGGCAAGTTGCAGCGAACTTTCCAGCGTTTCGGGCACCGCGTCGGTCGCCCCCGCCTGATACAGTGCCGCGGCATGGTCGGCGTCGCGGGCGCGGCTGATGATCGGCAGGTCAGGGAATGCCTGTCGCAACTGCTTGGTCATGCGCAGCTGCTGCACAGGATCGTCCATTGTCAGCACGATGGCGTCGGCGCTTTCGATCCCCAGCTTGTCGAGGCTGCCCTGCCGCGCGACGTCGGCAAAGCGCACCTTAAAGCCGTCGCGCCGCGCCACCGCCACGCTGTCGATATTGGCATCGACAGCAATATAGGATCGGCCATGCTCGCGCAGCAGCTCGGCGACGGTGCGCCCGACGCGGCCGAATCCAACGATCACCGTCCGCGCCACCGCAGGTTCATCCTCTGGCGTGTCGTCGCTGCGCATTTCGATCCGCCGCGCGATGTCATGCCCGATTCGCGCCAGCAGCGGGGTGATCGTCAGCCCGATCGCGGTGACCAGCTGCCAGAAACTGGCCGTTTCGGGGTCGATAATGCCCGCCGTCAGCGCCGCGGTCAGCACGATCAACGTCGTTTCCGACGGGCTGGCCATCAACAGGCCGACTTCGGCGGCGGTGCCGCGGCGTGCGCCAGAAAAGCGGAGCAGCGATGCGGTGACAATCGCCTTGACCAACACAACGCCGACAACCGCGGCGATCAGCAGCGGCCATTGCGCGGCGATGCTTTGGAGGTCCAGCCCCATGCCGACGCTGATCAGGAACACCCCGAGCGCGAGGCCCTTGAACGGCGCCGTGATCGCTTCGACCTCGCCATGATATTCGGTTTCGGCGATCATCAGGCCCGCGAGCAACGCCCCGACGATCGGCGACAGGCCGACGGTGGCGGTGGCGAGCGCGGCGACGATAACGACCAGCAGGCTGGCGGCCAGGAACAACTCGGGGTCTTTGGCGCGCGCCGCCTGGGCAAAAATGCGCGGCAGCAGGAACCAGCCCGCGACCGCGAGCACTGCGACGACCAGCGCGCCCTGCCATAAGGTGGTCAGCAGCAATTCGGTGTTGTCGCCCGCCGGATTGGGGGCGAGGGCGCCGAGAACGAAGATGATCGGGACGATTGCCAGATCTTCGAACAAAAGCATCGAAAAGGAGGCGCGCCCTACTGCCGACTTGGTCCCCACCATCGGCAGCACCAAGGCCGTCGAGGAGAGGGCGAGGGCGATCCCCAATCCGAACGCCGCGGGCGTCGAAAGATCGCCAAGCAACCACAGACCGCCACCGAGGATTGCGCCGCCGAGCAGCAATTCGGCGGCGCCGACCCCGAACACCAGTTTGCGGAGCGACCAAAGACGGCGGAACGAGAGCTCGAGCCCGATCGAAAACAGCAGCATGATGATGCCGAATTCGGCAAACAGCGCGATATCGTCGGTCGATCCGATGGTGATATGCTTCAACCACGAATAATCGCTGGCCAGCGACCCCAGTCCCGACGGCCCGACGAGCAGGCCAACCAGGATGAACCCGATCACCGGCGGCAGGCGAAAGCGCGCAAACGCCGGGATGACGATGCCCGCGGCGCCCAGCACGACCAGCGCATTGCCGATGGCCGATGTTTCTGTTTCCGATACCATAGGGGCCGACCTTATGCAGGCCGACCCCGATTGGCTAGACGTCTATCTTCGTTCACCAACTCTAATCCTCCCCCTTGATGGGGGAAGCAGCGAGACTTGGCAGCTTGCTGGCCTGGTCGCAGCGGTTGGGGTGCGCTCTCGGTCTGAAGCGACGGCGCAAGGACGCTCCGTCACCCCCATCCAACTTCGCCTAATCGCTTCGCGATAAGGCTCCGTATCCCTCCCCCATCAAGGGGGAAGGCCGAGGAGCGTCAGCTACCCATCTTCGCTTCAAGATTCTCGACGATCGCCTCGAAGAAGCCCTCGGTGGTCAGCCAATTCTGGTCCGGACCGATCAGCAGCGCCAGGTCCTTGGTCATCTTGCCGCTCTCGACCGTCGCAACGCACACCTTTTCGAGGTCGTCGGCGAATTTGATCAGCGCCGCATTGTCGTCGAGCTTCCCGCGGTGCTTGAGCCCGCCGGTCCATGCAAAGATCGACGCGATCGGGTTGGTCGAGGTCGCCTTGCCCTGCTGGTGCATCCGGTAGTGGCGGGTGACGGTGCCGTGCGCGGCTTCGGATTCGACGGTCTGGCCATCCGGGGTCATCAGCACGCTGGTCATCAGGCCGAGCGAGCCAAAGCCCTGCGCGACGGTGTCCGACTGGACGTCGCCGTCGTAATTCTTGCAGGCCCAGACGAACTTGCCCGACCATTTGAGCGCCGATGCGACCATGTCGTCGATCAGGCGATGTTCGTAAACGATGCCCGCGGCGTCGAAATCGGCCTTGAATTCGGCGTTGAACACCTCTTCGAAGATGTCCTTGAAACGGCCGTCATAGGCTTTCAGGATCGTGTTCTTGGTCGACAGATACACCGGCCACTGGCGCGCGAGGCCGTAGTTGAGGCTGGCGCGTGCGAAGTCGCGGATCGAATCGTCGAGGTTGTACATCGCCATCGCGACGCCCGACGAGGGGAACAGGAACACTTCTTCGTCGATGACCTTGCCATCTTCGCCCTCGAACACGAGGCGCAGCTTGCCGGGGCCGGGGACACGGAAGTCGGTCGCCTTATACTGGTCGCCGAACGCGTGACGGCCGACGACGATCGGGTCGGTCCAGCCGGGGACGAGCCTGGGCACGTTCTTCATCACGATCGGTTCGCGGAAGACGACGCCGCCCAGAATGTTGCGGATCGTGCCGTTGGGTGACTTCCACATTTTCTTCAGGCCGAATTCTTCGACGCGTTGCTCGTCGGGGGTGATCGTCGCGCACTTCACGCCGACGCCATATTTGGCGATCGCGTTCGCGGCATCGACGGTGATCTTGTCGTCGGTCTGGTCGCGCATTTCGATGCTGAGATCGTAATAATGCAGGTCGATGTCGAGATAGGGAAGGATCAGCCGCTCGCGGATCCATTGCCAGATGATCCGGGTCATTTCGTCGCCGTCGAGTTCGACGACCGGGTTGGTTACCTTGATCTTGCCCATGCTTTACGCCTTTATCCTTGGGGAGTCGGAGTTGCAGCGGGCCTTAGGCAAAGCGGCGCGATTGATCAATGGGCGTGGTGGAACCGCGGAGGTGCCTTATCCATTGTCAGTATCAGGCGCGCACCCTAGAAGAACGGCCATGTCCAACATCATCTCTTCCAACCGCCCCGGTGGCGGCATCAAATGGCAATGGCCATCGATCCATCCCGAGGGGCGCAAGTTCCTCTTGATCGCTGCGATCATCACCCTTTGCTTCTGGCTGCTCGGCTGGGAGATCGTCGGCTGGCTGATGCTTGGGGTGACCGTATGGATCGGGACCTTTTTCCGCGACCCCGTGCGCATCACCCCGACCGGCAGCGATGTCGTCATCGCGCCCGCCGACGGGCTGGTGACCCAGATTGCCGAAGTGGCGCCGCCGCCCGAGATCGCGGGCGCCGACGGGCTGGGCGACGCGCCGATGCTGCGCGTATCGATTTTCATGAGCGTGTTCGATGTCCATATCAACCGCACCCCGGTTGCCGGGTCGCTGCGCAAGCTCGTCTATATCCCGGGTAAATTCCTCAACGCCGACCTCGACAAGGCGAGCGAAGAAAATGAGCGTCAGCATTTCGTCGTCGAGCGCGCCGACGGGGTGCGGATCGGCTTCACCCAGATCGCGGGTCTCGTCGCGCGGCGGATCATGCCGTTTGTCACCATGGGCAACGAGTTGACCACCGGCCAGCGCGTCGGGCTGATCCGCTTCGGCAGCCGCGTCGATGTCTATCTCCCCGCCGGGACCACGCCGCAGGTCTTGCTCGGTCAGCGGACGCTGGCAGGTGAGACCGTTGTCGCGCGGATCGGGAAGGCCGACCTGATCGACGGCATCGGGCAATAGGGTGACCGACGACCACCAGCTTCCGGCTGACGACCACCAGCTTCCGGCTGACGCCGCTGGCCGCCGGATCGGCGGCATCGGCCTCCGCGCCTTTGCCCCCAATGCGATAACCGTGCTGGCGCTGTGCTTCGGCCTGACCGGCGTGCGCTTCGCGATCGGCGGGCAGTTTGAACTCGCCATCGCCGCAGTGATTTTTGCCGGGGTGCTCGACGGCATGGACGGGCGCATCGCGCGCCTGCTGCGCGCCCAGAGCAAATTCGGTGCTGAGCTCGATTCTCTGTCGGATGTCATCGCGTTTGGCGTGGCTCCGGCGATGATCCTGTTCCTCTGGTCGCTACAGGATGCGCCAAAATTCGGCTGGACCGCCGCGCTCGCGCTGGCGGTCTGTTGTGCGCTGCGCCTCGCGCGCTTCAACTCGCGCATGGATGCCGATTTTCAGCCACACAAGTCAGCGGGATTCAACACCGGCATTCCGGCGCCCGCCGGGGCGGGGCTTTCCTTCGTGCCTGTCTATCTGTGGCTGACGACCGGCAATGAGCTATTTCGCGAATGGTATGTCGTGATGCCTTGGGCGCTGGGCGTCGCAATGCTGATGATCTCTGCCATTCCCACCTACAGCTGGGCCTCGATCCGGCTGCGCCGGTCGTGGCGGTTGTTCGCGCTGGCGGGGGTCGGATTGCTCGGCGCTGCGCTGGTGACCGCGCCGTGGCTGACGCTGCTCGCCGTCTGCGCCCTTTACGCGGCGACGCTGCCGTTCGGCCTCGCCAGCTATGCGAAGGTCAGGCGGCGCAGCTGAACTGCGGCCGGTTGCGCTGGGGGCGGGCGACGATGGCGCGCGCGATGTGGCGCCGCGGCGCCGATGGGCGCAGCTTGATGGTGATTGCAGGTCCGGGCTGCGGTGCGGCATCGTCCGCAAAAGCACCTTCACCGAGCAGCGCGGAAAGAATCGCCGACTCGTTCGATTTCAACATCGCCAGGATCACCGTGATGCCGAGACCGGCGGCGAGGGCGAAGAGGAGAGCAGCTGCGACCTGAACCATGATCTGTCCTTCCGGGTTTTCGTTAACGAAACCTTTCCGACGGGAATGACGGTTTCGCTTGTCTTTTAGTTGCATGTTCTTGATTTGTTCTCAACCGTTTTGCGACGAACGGAGTCAAATTGTCGCCGGATCGAATGACCCGCCGCGCGCGCCGTTCGTCCCAAATGCGCCGTCGGCGCTTGCTTTTGGCGATCAACGCGGCTAACGGCCCGCGCATTCCACATGGAAGGCGCACATAAACCGGTGCCGGGATCATCCGCTTGCGGAACCCGGTTCTTGCTTTCCAGAGGACCAACCGGAAGGAGAAAGACTATGGCGGCACCTGTCGTCACGATGCAGAATCTTATCGAGGCTGGCGCCCACTTCGGCCACCAGACCCACCGCTGGAACCCGCGCATGAAGCCGTATATTTTCGGTGCGCGTAACGGCATCCACATTCTCGACCTGTCGCAGACCGTGCCGCTTTTTGCGCGCGCCCTCGAATTCGTCGCCTCGTCGGCGGCCTCGGGTGGCAAGGTGCTGTTCGTCGGCACCAAGCGCCAGGCGCAGGGTCCGATCGCTGATGCGGCGCGCGCTTCGGGTCAGCACTTCGTCAACCATCGCTGGCTGGGCGGCATGCTCACCAACTGGAAGACGATTTCGGGTTCGATCAAGCGGCTCAAGACCCTTGAGGAACAGCTTTCGGGCGACACCTCGGGCCTGACCAAAAAGGAAGTGCTGAACCGCACCCGCGAACGCGACAAGCTCGAAATGTCGCTCGGCGGTATCCGCGACATGGGCGGCATTCCCGACGTGATGTTCGTGATCGACGCGAACAAGGAAGAGCTGGCGATCAAGGAAGCCAACGTCCTTGGTATCCCCGTCGTCGCGATTCTCGATTCGAACGTCTCGCCCGACGGCATCGCCTTCCCGGTTCCGGCCAATGATGACGCCGCGCGCGCCATCCGCCTGTACTGCGATGCGATTGCTCAGGCAGCGACCCGCGGCGGCCAGCAGGCTCGCGCCGATCGCGGCGAAGATCTGGGCGCGGCGGTGAACCCTGTCGCGGAACCGGCGCTGGTCGAAGAAGTGGCCGCTCCGGTTGCTGAAGAAGCCGCGGCTGCCGAAGCTGCTCCCGTGACCGAGGACGAACAGGTCCCGGCCGAAGCCGCTGCCGAAACCGAACGTCAGAGCGACGCCTAACCGCTCGTTCGGATGACGCGGCGGCGTTTTGTCCTCGGGCAAACGCTGCCGCGGTCATCGTTCTGACTTATCGCGCCGCCACGCGTGCGGCGCAGCGGTCCCGTTCACAGGGCCGCTCCACTTTGGAAAGGATCACCCATGGCTGAAATTACGGCCGCTCTCGTCAAGGAACTGCGCGACCGCACCGGCGCCGGCATGATGGATTGCAAAAAGGCGCTCGCCGAAAATGGCGGCGACATCGAAGCATCGATCGACTGGTTGCGGACCAAGGGTCTCGCCGCTGCCGCCAAAAAGGCGGGCCGTGTTGCCGCTGAAGGCCTGGTCGGCGTCGCCACCGACGGCACGCGCGGCGCGATGGTCGAAGTCAACAGCGAAACCGATTTCGTTGCGAAGAACGAACAGTTTCAGGGCTTCGTCCGCGACGTCACCAACGTGGCGCTCGCCGGCAACCTGACCGACATCGACGCACTCGGCGCTGCCGCTTATCCGGCTGGCGGCACCGTCACCGAAGCGCTGACCCAGAACATCGCCACGATCGGTGAAAACCAGTCGCTGCGCCGTTCGGCCATCATGTCGGTGAACTCGGGCGTCGTAACCGCCTATGTCCACAACGCTGCCGCTCCCGGCATGGGCAAGATCGGCGTGCTCGTCGCGCTCGAATCGACCGCCGGTGCCGATGTGCTCGAACCGCTCGGCAAGCAACTGGCGATGCACGTCGCTGCCGCCAACCCGCTGGCGCTGAACGGCGACGATCTCGACCCTGAGCTCGTTGCCCGCGAACGCGCGATCGCCGAGGAAAAGGCCGCCCAGTCGGGCAAGCCCGCCGACATCGCCGCCAAGATGGTCGATGGCGGCATCGCGAAGTTCCGCAAGGAAAACGCGCTGCTGTCGCAGCTGTTCGTGATGGACGGCAAGACCCCGGTCGCCGAAGTCGTTGCCGCTGCGGGCAAGGATGTCGGCGCGACGATCACGCTCAAGGGTTTCACCCGCTTCCAGCTCGGCGAAGGCATCGAGAAGGAAGAAAGTGATTTCGCGGCGGAAGTCGCGGCGGTCGCTGGCGTTTAAATATAGTTTCCTCCCTGCCGCGAAGCGGTGGGGAGGTGACAGCGCGAAGCGCTGACGGAGGGGCATTGGCGCAACGTCGCTGCCCCTCCACCATCCGCTTCGCGGACGGTCCCCCTCCCCATGACTTCGTCACAGGGAGGATCGCGCCGCAGTCCGCTTGGCAATGGCGCGTACTCTGACTAGGGTGCGCGCCATTCGCATATTCATTGGTTACAAGAGGTTCCCCCGATCATGGCTCTGCCCGGCATGAAACGCATCTTGCTGAAACTGTCGGGCGAAGCGCTGATGGGCTCGACCCCCTTCGGCATCGACCCCGAAACTGTTGCCAGCATGGCCGCCGAGGTCAGGGAAGCCAAGGAGCGCGGCCTTGAAATCTGCCTCGTCATCGGCGGCGGCAATATCTTCCGCGGCATGGCGGGCGCAGCGAAGGGCATGGACCGGGCGCAGGCCGACTATATGGGCATGCTCGCCACCGTCATGAACGCGCTTGCGATGCAGAATGCGCTGGAACAGCTGGGCGTCGAAACGCGCGTCCAGTCGGCGATCGAAATGGACAAAGTGTGCGAGCCGGTGATCCGCCGGCGCGCCGAACGCCATCTCGAAAAGGGCCGCGTCGTGATCTTCGCCGCGGGCGTCGGCGCGCCTTACTTCACCACCGACAGCGGTGCCGCACTGCGCGCCGCCGAAATGAAGTGCGATGCGCTGCTCAAAGGCACCAGCGTCGATGGCGTGTACAATGCCGATCCCAAAAAGGATAAGTCGGCGGTGCGTTACGACACGCTGAGCTATGACCGTGTGCTCGCTGACAATCTGAAGGTGATGGACGCCAGTGCGGTGGCGCTGTGCCGCGACAACCATATTCCGATCGTCGTGTTCAACATTCGCGAAGCCGGTAATCTGGCGCGGGTGTTGGCGGGCGAGGGCGTTTCGACGATCGTCGGCGACGCCTGATACAATAAGAGAGGAAAAGACGATGGCGAAATATGACAAGGCCGACTTGGAACGCCGGATGCACGGCGCGGTCGAAGCGCTGAAAAGCGACCTGTCGGGCCTGCGGACCGGTCGCGCGCACACCGCGCTGCTCGATCCCGTGACCGTCGAAGTCTATGGCGCACAAATGCCGCTGAACCAGGTCGCATCGGTCAGCGCGCCCGAAGCGCGGATGCTGACGGTGCAGGTGTGGGACAAATCGAACGTCGGCCCGGTCGACAAGGCGATCCGTTCGGCCGGGCTTGGCCTCAACCCGATTGTCGACGGCCAGATGCTGCGCCTGCCGATCCCCGAAATGACGCAGGAACGCCGCAAGGAACTCTCGAAGCTCGCCGGCCAATATGCCGAAAAGGCGCGCGTTGCGGTGCGCAACGTCCGCCGCGACGGCATGGACAATCTGAAGACCGACGAGAACAAGAAGGAAATCAGCGAGGACGAGCGCAAGCGCCACGAGACCGAGGTGCAGAAACTGACCGACGCGACGATCGCCGAAATTGATGCCGCCGCGACCGCGAAGGAAAAGGAAATCCTGGGCTAAATCGATGCGCGACGGTGCCGCCATCGCGATCCTCCCCGGCACGGGGAGGGGGACCATGCGAAGCATGGTGGAGGGGCACCCTCTGTCATATGCAGCGCGTGGCCTTACGTGCCCCTCCACCACCTTCGGTGGTCCCCCTCCCCGTGCCGGGGAGGATCTATGAGTCACGGCGCGCGCCACGTCGCCATCATCATGGACGGCAATGGCCGCTGGGCAAAGAAGCGCCTGCTGCCCCGTATCGCCGGACACAAGGCGGGAGTCGAGGCGGTGCGCACGATCGTCCGCGCCGCGGGCGACATGGGCATTGAGGCGATGACGCTTTACGCCTTTTCGTCCGAAAACTGGAAACGGCCGGAGGATGAGGTCAACGACCTGATGGGGCTGATGAAGCGCTTCATCCTCTCCGACCTCGACGAATTTGCCGCCAATGACGTGAAGTTGAAAGTGATCGGCAATTGGCGCGCGCTGGCGCCCGACGTCGTCGCGCTGATCGACAATGCACTGGAGCGCACGTCGGGCAACAAACGCACCACGCTCGCGGTCGCGCTCAACTATGGTGCGCAGGATGAGCTGGTCCGCGCCGCGCAGGCCGCCGCCGCCGCGGGCGAGATCAGCGAAGCCGCGATTTCGGCGAATCTCGATACCGCCGATATGCCGCCGCTCGACCTGCTAATCCGCACTTCGGGCGAAGTGCGGTTGTCGAATTTCCTGCTGTGGCAGTCGGCCTATGCCGAACTGTATTTCACCGACATATTGTGGCCGGATTTCAAACCAGCCGACTTGCAGGCGGCGCTCGATCATTTCGCGCGCCGCGATCGTCGTTACGGGGGACTTTAGGGTATGACGACGACAACCGCGGCAAAGCGATCGGATTTCATGGTGCGCGCGGGATCGGCAATCATCCTGTTTGCGATTGCGGGTACCGCCTTGTGGTTCGGGGGGCTGGCGTTCGGCTTGCTGCTGCTGGTCGGCGGGGCGTTGATGCTGGTCGAGTGGTTCGCGCTGGTGCGGGCGATGACCCTGAGCAGCGGCGCCAAGCTGCTGTTGAATATCATCGGGCCGGTGCTGGCGCTGGGCGCAATGGCGGGGCTGTGGTTCATCCGCGACCAGCTGGGCATGACGGCGGCGCTGTGGGTGTTCGGCATGGTCTGGGCGACCGATATCGGAGCGTATTTTGCGGGTCGCGCCTTTGGCGGGGCGCGTCTGGCGCCGACGATCAGCCCGTCGAAAACCTGGTCGGGGCTGATCGGCGGCATGATCGCGGCGCTGATCGCCAGCGCCACCATCGGCGACCGGGCGGGCATCATCGGTGTGCCGCTGTGGATCGGCCTGTTCATGGGGCTGCTCGCGCAGCTGGGCGACCTCGCGCAAAGCTGGATGAAGCGGCGCGCCGGGGTCAAGGATTCGGGCAAGCTCATCCCCGGCCATGGCGGGTTGTTCGACCGCGTCGACGGCATCTTGCCCGTGGCCTTGTTGCTGGGTGCGCTGGCCTATGCCGGGCAGCTGAGCGTTGGGACGGCGGGCTGAGATGACGCAGCGCCGCCTTTCGCTCTTCGGCGCCACCGGGTCGGTCGGCCAATCGACCCTCGACCTTGTGCGGCGAGATGGGGAGGCGTGGCGCGTCACGGTGCTCACCGCCAACCGCGATGTCGCCGAACTGGCAAAGCTGGCGAGGGAGTTTCGCCCCGACGTGGCGGTCATCGCCGACGCAGCGCGGCTGGACGATCTCAAAACCGCGCTGGCCAATACCGGCATCGAAGCCGCGGCGGGTACCGAAGCGTTGGTTGAAGCCGCGCAGCGTCCGACCGACCTCGTCATGGCCGCGATCGTCGGCACCGCGGGTCTCGCGCCAACAATGGCGGCCTTGGCAGCCGGATACGACGTCGCGCTGGCCAATAAGGAAGCGCTGGTGTCGGCGGGCGAACTCATGACGGCGGTTGCCCGCACCTCTGGCGCCACGATCCTGCCCGTCGACAGCGAGCATAATGCGATCTTTCAGTGTCTGGCTGGCGGGCGGATCGACCAAGTGCGGCGGATCATCCTCACCGCCAGCGGCGGCCCGTTCCGCACGATGAATGCCGCCGATATGGCAAGCGTCACCCCCGCGCAGGCGGTTGCGCACCCAAACTGGTCGATGGGCGCCAAGATCAGCGTCGATTCGGCAACGATGATGAATAAGGGCCTCGAACTCATTGAGGCGCATCATCTTTTTCCTGTCGGGCTCGACCGCATTGAAATCCTTGTTCATCCGCAGTCGGTGATCCACAGCCTGGTCGAATATATCGATTGCTCGACCTTGGCGCAGCTCGGCTCGCCCGACATGCGGATCCCGATCGCCAGCGCGCTCGCCTGGCCGCAGCGGATGGCGACGCCGTGCGCGCCGCTCGATCTCGCCAGCATCGCGCGGCTCGACTTCGAGGCACCCGACGAGGTGCGCTTTCCCGCGACCGCGCTGTGCCGTGCCGCGATCGCCGCGGGCGGGGCGCGTCCGGCGCAGCTCAATGCGGCGAACGAAATCGCGGTCGCCGCTTTCCTGGCGGGCCGCATATCCTTCCCCGCAATCGTCGATACCGTGCGCCGGGTGATCGATGCCGCGGAACCCTCCGCCCCGTCATCGCTTCAGGACATATTCAGCGTCGATGCCGCATCCCGCGCGGCTGCCCAGCATTTTGTGGACCAGTTTGAACATGCTTGAGACCCCCGGTTTCGCCTTTACCATCCTTGCTTTTCTGCTGGTTCTCGGCCCGCTCGTCTTTGTCCACGAATATGGCCATTATATCGTCGGGCGCTGGTGCGGGGTAAAGTCCGACACCTTCTCGATCGGCTTTGGGCGGAAAATCGTCAGCTGGACCGACAAGCGTGGCACCGAATGGAAGATCGGCTGGCTGCCGCTGGGTGGCTATGTCCAGTTCGCGGGCGACCGCGACGCGGTCAGCCAGCCTGATGCCGAATGGCAGCAACTGCCCGCCGAACAGAGGTCGCACACATTTCCCGCACAGCCGGTGTGGAAACGGTCGCTGATCGTGGCGGCGGGGCCAGTGACCAATTTCTTGTTTGCCATCCTCATTCTCGCCGGTTTTGCGTGGGTCGGCGGCACGCCGGTGACGCCGCCGGTCGCGGGCGGGATCGCGGCCGAGTCCGCCGCCGCTACCGCAGGTTTGCGCCCCGGCGACCGCATTGTCGAAATCGACGGCCGCCCGATCAGCGTGTTCGGCGATATTCCGATGGCGGTCGCGCACCGCCCGGGCGAAGCGATGCAGGTCCGCATCATCAGCGGCGGCAGCGAGAGGGTGATCGCGCTGACCCCGCGGCTGGTCAAAGAGAAAGATCCGTTCGGGAACGAATATGAACGCGCGATCATCGGTCTGGAACCGCCGCCAGCCCAATTGCAGTCTGTATCGCTGCTCGAAGCCCCAGCCGTCGGCCTGCGCCAGACCTGGCAGATCATAAGGCAGACCGGCGAAGTGCTGGGGCAGTTTCTGACCGGGCGGCGGTCGATCAAGGACATGAACGGGCCGGTCAAGATTGCCGAAATTTCGGGGCAGGCGGCGACCCTGGGCATTGCCTCGCTCATATTCTTTACGGCGCTGATTTCCATCAATCTGGGGTTCATCAACCTCTTGCCATTGCCCATGCTCGATGGTGGTCATCTGCTTTTCTACGCCTATGAAGCGATCCGGCGCCGCCCTGCGCCGCCGCAGGTGCAGGAATGGGCGTTCCGATTCGGCTTTGCGGCGGTCGTCACGCTGATGCTGGTCGTGACTTTCAACGATTTGGGCTCATTGGGCCTGTGGGACGGGATCGCGAGCTTGATTGGCTAGCGAGTCTGGGGCAGGGAGTGCGCGCGAGCCCGCGGTCAGGCGGGTTGGTCGCTTTTGAGTTATTTTTTCGGGATGAACAGCGTGGCTTCACACAAATTCTCGGCGCGGACACAGCTGTCGGCCTTCCTTTTGGCAGGAACGATGCTCTCGGCGCCGGTGATGGCGCAACAGGTCGCCCCGCCGACTGTGCCGGCGCCCGCAAGCGACGCGGCCCCGACCGCGACCACCGTCCAGTCGATCACCGTGGTCGGCAACCAGCGGCTGGAGGCGCAGACGATCCTGTCGTACCTGCGCCTGCGCGTGGGTCAGACGTACGATCGGTCGATTCTCGATCAGGCGCTGAAAGATCTGGCCGCGACCGAGCTGTTCAAGGATTTCCAGATCACCGACAACAACGGGGCACTGACAATCGAGGTGACCGAAAACCCGGTGATCAACCGCGTCATCCTGGAGGGCAACAAGCGCCTGAAAGAAGACAAGATCCGCCCCGAGATCAAGCTGGCGCCGCGCCAGATCTTCACCCGCTCAAAAGTCCGCGCCGACGTGGCGCGCATCATCGAACTGTACAAGCGGCAGGGCCGCTTCGCGGCGACCGTCGAGCCCAAGATGGTGTCGCTCGACCAGAACCGCGTCGATGTGGTGTTCGAAATCAACGAAGGGCCAAAGTCGAAGGTTCGCCAGATCAGCATTCTCGGCAACGAGAAGTTCAGCGACGGCGACCTGAAAGATGAAATGGCGACCAAGGAGTCGGGGCTGCTGACGATCCTGTCGTCAAACACCAGCTACGACCCCGATCGCCTGGCCTATGACCAGCAGAAGCTGCGCCTTTTCTACCTGCAGAACGGCTATGCCGATTTCCGCGTCATCTCGGCGGTCGCCGAGCTGACCAGCAACAAGCAGGACTTCATCATCACCTACGTCGTCGAGGAAGGCGAGCGCTACAAATTCGGCGACATCGACGTGAAGAGCGAGCTGCGCGACTTCCAGCCTGAAATGCTCAAAACGCTGCTGCCGATGAAGAAGGACGATTGGTACGACGCTAAGCTGGTCGAGGACACGGTCGAAAGCCTGAGCGAGACCGCGGGCCTGTTCGGTTACGCTTTCGCCGACATCAATCCCGAGTTCCGCCGCGACCCCGAAACGCGGACGATGCAGATCACCTTCAACGTCGCCGAAAGCCCGCGCACCTATGTCGAGCGCATCGACGTCAACGGCAACACGCTGACCCATGACAAGGTGGTGCGCCGCGAATTCCGCCTGAACGAAGGCGACGCGTTCAACAGCTTCGGCATCAAGCGCACCGAAAACCGCCTGAACAGCCTCGGCTATTTCCAGGAAAATCTGGAGATTGAGCGCAAGGAGGGCAGCGCCCCCGATCGCATCATTCTGGAAACCAATGTCCAGGAAAAGCCGACCGGGGAATTGTCGCTGTCGGCCGGTTTCTCATCGATCGAGAATTTCCTGCTCCAGGCGTCGATCCGCCAGCGCAACTTCCGCGGCCTTGGCCAGCAGTTGCAAGCATCGGTCAATTATTCGAGCTATTCGAAATCGGTCGAGCTTGGGTTTACCGAACCCTATCTGTTCGACCGCAACATTTCAGTTGGCGGCAGCGTCTATCGCCGCGATCTGAACTCGTTCAACTTCATCGACAACGACCGCCGCACGACATTTGAACAGGTGACCACCGGTTTCCAGCTTAACGCCGGGGTGCCGCTGACCGAATTCATGTCGTTCTTCGCGCGCTACAGCCTGAACTATGACGATGTCACGCTCGACCGTGGCACCTACTTCTTTGGCGATCAGTGCGACCCGTTCATCGCAGGGCGTTATCTTTGCGATGCGATCGGCAAACGCACGACGTCGCTGGTCGGCTACACGCTGGCCTATGACGATCGCGATAACCGCATTCGCCCAACCCGCGGCCAGTCGCTGTCGCTCAGCCAGGATTTTGCGGGCCTGGGCGGCAGCGTCAAATATGTAAAGACCCGGGTCAACGCGTCCAAACATTTCAACCTGGGCAGCCGCTTCATCCTCAATATCTCCGCGGAAGGCGGCTATATCTTCCCATTTGGCAGCGCGCCGAACCCGGGCAGTGACAAGGTCCGTCTGACCGATCGCTTCTTCCTTGGCGAACCGCAGATGCGCGGCTTTGACATTCGCGGCGTGGGTCCGCGCGTGATCCGCTATTCGGTGGACAATACCGACCCCGCCAACCCGATCGTGGTCACCGAAACCGACGGCAATCGCGGTCAGATTGACGATGCGCTGGGCGGCCGCGCTTATTATCAGGGCCGGATCGAAGTCGATATCCCGCTGGGGACGGGCGCGAAAGAGCTGGGGCTGCGGCCGTCGGTGTTCCTCGACGTCGGTTCGGTATTCAGTGTCCGCAGGCCGGAACTGACGACGCTGGCAACCTTTACCGATCCCGCCGATGGTCTGGCCAAAAATCTCTGCCGTAACTCGGCGACGTCGGCGGTGACATTTGGGTCGAATGTAAACCCGGTCTCGGGTGCGGTCGAAACCCAGTATCAATACTGTCCGACCGGCACGACGTCCAACCTCGCTCCGTTCGAGGAACGCTTCTTCGGTGATACTTGGATGCCGCGCGTTTCGATCGGCGCCGGGGTCAACTGGAACTCGCCCTTCGGTCCTTTCCGGATCGACTTCGCTTACGCCCTTCGCAAAGAAGAGGGTGATGATACCAAACGCTTCTCATTCAACGTAGGAACTCAATTCTAATGAAGAACATTTTTATCGCTTCGGCGCTCGCCGTCGCCACGCTGTCGGTGTCGCCGATCATGGCTGTTCCCGCCGCCGCCCAGGCCAAGGCCGTTGCCGTCGCCGATGTCCGCGTCGCCGCTGCGCGCTCGAACGCTTTCACCGTCGCTTCGCAGCAGATCGAAACCACGTACAAGGCACAGATCGACCAGCAGCAGTCGCGCGGTCAGACGCTGCAGGCCGAAATCAACGTCCTGATTGCCAAATATAACGAAGAGGCGCGCAAAACGCCGCCGAACCAGGCTGCGGTGCAGGCCGCCGGTCAAGCGGTTCAGGCCAAGCGTCAGGCGGCGCAGACGGAACTGTCGCAGATCGGCGCGCCGGTCGAACTGGCGATCGCTTATGTCGAAGACCAGATCAGCGTGCGCATGAACGAAGCGATCCGTGCGGCGATGACGGCGCGCAAGATCGACCTGCTGCTCAACCCCGATGCAGTGCTGGCGCGCGAAAACAACGTCGATATCACGGACGCCGTCATCGCCGAACTCAACCGCCTCCTGCCGACGGTGTCGACCGCGGTTCCCGCCGGTTATCAGCCGGGTCAGCTCGTTCAGCAGCGCAATCAGCAGTTGATGGACGCCGCCCGTGCCGGACAGCCGGGCGCGACGCCCGCCGCCCCGGCGCCCACCGGCACCGCACCGACGACCCGCTGATATCGTGACCGACGGGGATAAAACGGCAGGGGCGCTGGGACCGGTGGACATCCGCCGGATCCTGACGCTGCTGCCGCACCGTTATCCGATGCTGCTTGTCGATCGGGTAGTGTCGATCGTCCCCGATACCTCGATCCACGCGGTCAAGGCGGTGACGATGAACGAGCCCTTTTTCCAGGGGCATTTTCCCGGCCGACCGATCATGCCCGGCGTCTTGATCGTCGAGGCGCTGGCGCAGGCCGCCGGCGTCCTCGCGATCGAATCGATGGGGCTCGCCGGCACCGGCAAGCTCGTCTATTTCATGGCGATCGACGGCGCGAAATTCAGAAAGCCGGTCGAACCGGGCTGCCTGCTCGACCTGCACGCGACGATCATCCAGGCCAAGCGCAGCGTCTGCCGTTTCGAAGGCAAGGCGATGCTGGATGGGGTGCTCGCAGCCGAATGCCAGTTCACCGCGATGATCGCCGACCCGCCGACAGATTGAGCCACCCCATCTTCCGTTCGTGCTGAGCTTGTCGAAGCACCGTTCTTCCTTTTGACGTTGCCGACGAAAAGGACAGCCCTTCGACAAGCTCAGGGCGAACGGGGTTGGTGTTGCATTTTTTCAACTTGGCCACTAAAGGCCGCACCTTCGCGTCCCTGGACGCACAGACTCGCGCCCGCTGGTCGGTAACCAGCGGCACAGGAGCTTAAGACATGAAACAAGACATTCATCCCGCCTATCACATGATCACGGTCAAGATGACCGATGGCACCGAATATCAGACGCGCTCGACCTGGGGCAAAGAGGGCGACACGATGACGCTCGAAATCGACCCCACTGCGCACCCGGCGTGGACCGGCGGCAATGGCCGTATGCTCGACGCAGCGGGCCAAGTTGCCAAGTTCAACAAGCGCTTTGGTGGTCTGACCCTCAAGCGCTAATTGAATATATCCTCCCTGTGGCGAAGCCATGGGGAGGGGGACCGCTCGCGAAGCGAGTGGTGGAGGGGCAGCAACGTTTGCGCCATCGCCCCTCCGTCAGCGCTTCGCGCTGCCACCTCCCCATCGCTACGCGACAGGGAGGAGCGGAAACTAAGCCAAAACCTTTGCAAGCGCGTTTTGCCACCCGGCAAGGCGCGTTTTGCGTTTGTCGGCGTCCAGCGCGCAAGTGAAGCGCGTCGTCGTGCCGCGCATCGCCTTGGCCGCGCTCGCCAGATCGGGGTAGAGACCGGCGCCGGTCGCAGCGAGCATCGCGGCGCCCAATGCGGTGCTTTCGACAAAATCCGGCCGCTCGACCGTCAGCGCCAGCATGTCGGCCAAATCCTGTGCCATCCAGTCGTTCGCGGCCATCCCGCCATCGATGCGCAAGTCCGCCCAATCGACGCCATCCGCGGCAAAGGCCGATTTCAGGTCATGCGCCTGGTACGCCTGCGCCTCCAGCGCGGCGCGCGCGACATGCGCTTTGGTGCTCGCGAAACTCAACCCCGAGATCGCCGCGAGCGCATCGGGCCGCCAGTGCGGCGCACCGAGCCCAGTGAGGGCAGGGACCAGATAGACCCCGCCATTGTCGGCGACCGAGCGCGCCAGCCCCTCGCTCTCGCCCGCATTGGCGAGCAGTCCGATCCCGTCGCGCAGCCATTTGATCAGGCTGCCCGCGACGAACACCGATCCTTCCAGCGCATAGGAACGGACATCACCCTCCTGCACCAGCACGGTCGCCAGCAGCCGGTTCTTTGATATCGGCCGCGTGGTGCCGCTCGCCGACAGGATGAAGGCGCCGGTGCCGAAGGTGGCCTTGGTTTGCCCGGGCGACAGGCACGCCTGCCCGATCGTTGCCGCTTGCTGATCGCCCGCCATGCCGCAAATCGGGATCGCGCCGCCGAACAGGTCGGGGTCGGTCGTGCCGACGGTCGTGGTGCAGCCGGTGATTTCGGGCAGCAAAGACATCGGTACCCCAAGCAGGTCGCACAGTCCTGCATCCCAGCCGCCCGCGCCATTGATGTCCATCAACAAGGTGCGCGACGCGTTGGTCGCATCGCTGACATGCACCCCGCGGGTCAGGCGATAGACCAGATAGGATTCGATCGTCCCGACCGCGAGCCGATCGCCCGCCTCGCGCAGCTGCGGCCAGTGTTTCAGTGCCCAGCCGATTTTGCTCCCCGAAAAATAGGGGTCAAGCAGCAAGCCGGTCGTCGCCTGCACCGCTGCCTCATGCCCTGCGTCTTTCAGCGCCGCGCAGTCGGCGGCAGTGCGGCGGTCCTGCCACACGATCGCGGGCGCCAGCGGTTCGCCGGTGGATCGATCCCAGAACACGATCGTCTCGCGCTGGTTCGTAATGCCGATGGCGGCGACCTGATCCGCGCCGCCCGCGTGATCGATCATCTCGCGGGTGCAGGCCAGCGTCGCCGCCCAGATTTCGGCGGCGTCATGTTCGACAAGGCCGGGGCTGGGGTAATGCTGCTGGATTTCCCGCTGCGCGCTGCCCAGCGACACGCCATCGGCGCCGAACAGCATCGTGCGGGTCGATGTGGTGCCCTCGTCGATGACGATGATTTTTTCGGCCAACGCGCTACTCCCTTTTGTCCGTTCGTGCTCCGCTTGTCGAAACACCGTTGTTCTTTCTCGGTGTGATGCAGAAAGAACAGCCTTTCGACAAGTTCACGGTACGCGACATGAGGCGCCGTGCTCGCCGGCCCACGCAATTATCTTGCAATATCGCGCAACCCATGCCATATGCTGTTGCAGCGCAGCATGGCGGGATGACCCGCCGTAACCACCGGCAGCGTGATTTTCCCGCCCAATCTCAGGCGCGGGACGAGCCGGAACCGCGCTATTGTCCCCAGAGGCACCCTTTCACGCGGGTCGTTTCGAACCCGCGGCCCGTGCGCCGTCCGTTCGATGCGAATGGACGCTGTGCGCGTCGCTCTGAGTGAGTAATTTATGACGACCTTTAACGACTTTGGCCTGCACGCCGACATCAATCGCGCGCTTGCCGCCAAGGATTATACCGTCCCGACCCCGATCCAGATGCAGGCGATCCCGCCGCTGATGAAGGGCCGCGACCTGTGCGGCATCGCGCAGACGGGCACCGGCAAGACCGCTGGTTTCTCGCTGCCCTCGATCCACCATCTTTTGACCTATCCGCATTGCCCGACCCCGCGCGGTTGCCGGATGCTCGTCCTCGCGCCGACGCGCGAGCTCGCCGCGCAGATCGCGCAGAGTTGCCGCGACTATGGCCGCTTTACCAAGCTGTCGGTTTCGACCGTGTTCGGCGGCGTACCGATCAACAAGCAGATCCGCGACCTGTCGGGCGGCGTCGACATTCTCGTCGCGACCCCCGGCCGCCTGCTCGACCTGATCGACCAGCGCGCTCTGCGCCTCGACGACGTCGAAATCTTCGTCTTGGACGAGGCCGATCAGATGATGGACATGGGCTTTATCCATTCGCTGCGCCGCGTCGCCAAGCTGCTGCCGTCGCGCCGCCAGAATCTGTTCTTCTCGGCGACGATGCCCAAGGAAATCGCCGGTCTCGCCGAACAGTTCCTCAACGATCCCGTCACCGTTTCGGTCACCCCGCAGGCGACCACGGTCGAGAAGATTCGCCAGTTCGCGACCTTCGTCGAACAGAAGGAAAAGCAGGCGCTGCTGCATTCGGTCGTTGCGACGCAGGATATCGACCGCGCGCTGATCTTCACCCGCACCAAACATGGCGCCGACCGCGTCGTGCGTCATCTGGCGGGCGCCGGGATCAAGGCGATGGCGATCCATGGCAACAAGAGCCAGTCGCAGCGCACCCACGCGTTGCAGGCGTTCCGCTCGGGCGACATCAAGCTGCTCGTCGCGACCGACATTGCCGCGCGCGGTATCGACGTGTCGGGGGTTTCGCACGTCATCAACTTCGAGATCCCGAACGTGCCCGAACAATATGTCCACCGCATCGGCCGCACCGCGCGCGCGGGTGCAGAGGGCATGGCGATCAGCTTCATCGCCCCTGATGAGCGTCCTTACATGAAGGACATCGAGCGCGTCACGCGCAGCAAGTCCGAACCGATGCCGCTGCCCGAGAATTTCAACGAGTTGGTGCGCAACCTGCCCAAGCCCGTTGCAGGCCCGCGCGACACCGGCAGCCAGGGCCGCGACCCGAACCGCCAGCGGCAGGATGCGCGCCGCCAGCCGAGCGGCGGCCAGCCGCGCGGCGATCGTGGTCCGCGCCGTGATGCGCCTGCCGGCGAGGGCGCCGAAGGCCAGCGCAAGCGCCGCTTCCGCCCGCGTAACAAAAGCGTCGGCGCACACAAGGGCGCGGTGACCCGCGTCGGTTGATGCGCTGAACTAATCTCTATTTCCGTTCGTGCTGAGCTTGTCGAAGCACCGCTCTTTCCTTTAGCGTCGCTAAAAGAAGAACGGCCCTTCGACAGGCTCAGGGCGGACGGGGGAAGAGGATGATCGATCAGATCGGGGCGACGCCCATCGACATGCGCCAAAGCGAACGCAAGGTCATCCTCGCCTCCTCGCTTGGCACCGTGTTCGAATGGTATGATTTCTACCTCTATGGTCTGCTTGCAACTGTCATCTCGGCTCAATTCTTTTCGGGCGTCAACGAAACCACCGGCTTCATCTTCGCGCTAGCCGCCTTCGCTGCGGGCTTTGCGGTGCGGCCGTTCGGGGCGCTGGTGTTCGGGCGCATCGGCGATCTGGTCGGGCGCAAGAATACATTCCTTGTCACCATGGGCCTGATGGGCGCGTCGACCTTCCTTGTTGGCGTGCTGCCCAACTATGCGTCGATCGGGGTCGCCGCGCCGATCCTGCTAGTGGTGCTGCGGCTGCTGCAAGGGCTGGCGCTCGGCGGCGAATATGGCGGCGCCGCCACCTATGTCGCCGAACATGCGCCCGAGGGCAAACGCGGGCTGTTCACCAGCTTCATTCAGACCACCGCGACGCTTGGCCTGTTCGCCGCGCTCGGCGTCGTCATCACGATCCGGACGCTGATTGGCGAGGCGGCGTTCGCCGACTGGGGCTGGCGCATCCCGTTCCTGATCTCGATCATCCTGCTCGGCGTGTCGCTGTGGATCCGCATGCAGCTCAATGAAAGCCCGGTCTTTCAGAAGATGAAGGATGAGGGCACGACTTCAAAGGCGCCGCTGACCGAAGCCTTCGGGCGCTGGGCGAACCTCAAATGGGTGATCATTGCGCTGTTCGGCGCGGTCGCGGGGCAGGCGGTCGTCTGGTACACCGGCCAATTCTATGCGCTCTTCTTCCTCGAAAAGACGCTGAAGGTCGATGGCGCGACCGCGAACATATTGATCGCCATTGCGCTCGCGCTCGGCACCCCCTTCTTCATTCTGTTCGGTTGGCTTAGCGACAAGATCGGGCGCAAGCCGATCATCCTGACGGGTTGCGCGCTCGCGGCGCTGACCTATTTTCCGGCGTTCCAGATGTTGACCAGTGCCGCAAATCCGGCGTTGGCAGAGGCGCAGGCTCGTGCTCCGGTGACCTTAATCACCGACGCGACCTATTGCTCGTTCCAGTTCGACCCCATCGGCCGGAATAAATTCGACACGACACCTTGCGACGTGGCCAAATCCTACCTTGCTAAAGCCGGCGTCCCGTATCGGACCGAGGATCAACCTTTGGCAGCAGGCTCTAACCTGATGCAGGTGAAGTTCGGCGAGCGAGCGGTACTGGAAGCCGCAACGACGCACCTCGGCGGCGCGCCGGGGCCTATGGAAACACAAGCGATGATAGACACGATCCAGCGCGAGTTGACGAACGCTGGTTACCCTGTCGCCGCCGACCCCGACGCGATCAACAAACCGCTTGTCGTCGCGATACTCTTCTACCTCGTCCTGCTGGTGACGATGGTCTACGGCCCGATCGCCGCGCTGCTCGTCGAGCTGTTCCCCAGCCGCATCCGCTACACCGCGATGTCGCTGCCCTATCATATCGGCAACGGCTGGTTCGGCGGGTTCCTGCCGACCACCGCCTTCGCGATGGTCGCCGCGACCGGCAACATCTATTACGGCCTGTGGTATCCGGTCGTCGTCGCGGTGATCACGCTGATTATCGGGCTGTTCTTCCTGCCCGAAACCTTTCGCCGCAGGATCGATCAATAGCGCGGCATTGACGGGATGCGCGCGCGCGTTAGGGTCGCCGCCAGCCTTGAGGGGGGCGTGATGACAAACCGGATCGACGACGACGATTTTGAACCGCTGCCGCCGCGGCGACCGGTATTCCGGCGCAAGCGCGTTCTGATTCCGATTGCCGTGGTGATCGCCATTGTCATCGCATTCCTTGCGCTGCGCACCCCCGACACCGACCGTGATGCGATGATCGCCAAATATAGCGGGCCGGCGGGCGCGTTTGTGGCCGGGCCAGCGGGGCAACGCATCCATTATCGCGACCAGGGCCAGCGCGGCGGCCCTGCGATTGTACTGCTCCATGGATCGAACAGCAGCCTGCATACCTGGGAACCGCTGGTCCAGCGACTGGGCGGCGACTACCGCGTCGTCACGCTTGACCTGCCGGGCCACGGGCTGACCGGCAGCACCCCTGACAAGGATTATGGCGCGAACGGCATGGCGGCCGCGGTCGATGTCGTCGCCGCCAAGCTTGGCCTCGATCGCTTCATCCTGGGCGGCAATTCGATGGGCGGGTGGGTCGCGTGGCGTTACGCGCTCGCACAGCCGGATCGCGTCGACGCCTTGCTGCTGATCAACGCCGCCGGGATGCCGCTTCGCAAGGGTGAGAAGTCCCCCGAATCGAATGTCGGCTTTCGCATCCTGAAATATCCCGCCGGGCGGTGGCTGGCGACCCAGATCACGCCGCGGGCGTTGGTCGAACAGTCGCTGCGCGGGTCGGTCGAGAAACAGGGTATCGTCGATGACGCGATGATCGATCGCTATTGGGAATTGCTGCGCTTCCCCGGCAATCGCGAAGCGACGGTGCTGCGCGCCCGGCTAGACCGCGAACCCGCGATGGCCGACCGGGTCAACGAGATCAAAGCGCCGACGCTGATCCTGTTCGGCGACAAGGACCGGATCATCAATCCCAGCGCGGCGCAGACCTTTCACGAACGGATGCCGGGATCGGACGTCGTGCTGCTCAAGAACATCGGCCATCTGCCGATGGAGGAAGCCCCCGACGCGACCGCTGCGGCGATTACCGACTTTCTTACGCGGCGGCTTGTTGCGCCGCCGCGGGCTGGCCCAGAAACGCGCTGATCCGCGCTGCCACGGCGGCGGCTTGGGTGAAAGGGAAGAGGTGCGATCCCTGCACCACTTCGAGCACCGCGCCGTCGATCAGGTCGGCAAGCATCTGGCCGTAGCAAGCAGGCATGACGCCATCCCGCTCGCCCATCAGGACCAGCGTGGGCATGTTTTTCAGCCCCGGCAGATAGGCGGCGCTACTCCATCCCGCCATCGCCGCAGTCTGATAGGCGATGCCGAGCGGGGTCGCGGTCTGGATCTTGAGCCCGCTCGCCTGCATGTCGTCGTCGAATATGGCGGCCCAGCCGATGCCGGGTGCAACCATGACTGGCGTTGTTGCCATCAGCACAAGGCGGCGGACGCGCCCCGGAAACTGGATCGCGATCTGTTGCGCCAGCGCGCCGCCCCAGCTGAACCCGGCGATGTCGATGACGTGGTGGCCCAGCCGCTCGGCAATTTCCATCACGACCGCGGCAATGGTCGACGCGCCATAGGGCAGCAGTGCGTCCGGCGAACCGCCGACCCCCGGCATATCAAGCGTCCACACCTCACGCCCGTGTATCTGCGCGAGCAGCGGCGCTGCGGCGGCGATGTCTGCACCAATTCCGTTGAGAAACAACAGCGGCGTGCCGCCCGCACCCGTCCGCCAGCGCGCGACGCGCAGCGTCAGGCCGTAGACATGTTCGGTGCTGATGGCCGGTCGGCCGCTGATCCTGCTCATGGCGCCTGCCTTCGCATATCCGGGTGACGCGGGAAAGACTGCTGCGGTTTAGTCTGCCAGTTTGGCGTCGGCGGCCGCCTGCTCGTAACGGAGGCAGTCGAAAATTTTCGCACCGGCCAGAAACACCGCGCCGCTGCATGCGACCAACAATAGCTTGCCGCCCACACCAGGATGTTCATGCAGATAGGCGCTGCCGCGCGCCATCGCGCCGACCGCGAGGGCATAGATGATCAGGCACGCTTCAAAGCGGGTCTTGATGACGAACAGGCGTCCGATTTTTTTCCACATCACCATTTGTCCAGCAAGAGCCGTGCCACTGGCGCAAAAGCGGGATTTGCTGCGCCGGGCTTATGGTAAACTGTAAGTTAATCCGACAAAAGGGGGAAGGCGCGTGACGGGTGTCGCCAATCGGGACTTACCGTTCCGTAGAAGCTATCCACGCCCGCAGCCTTTGCAACTCGCGTTCCGATACGCGCTCAAGCGACGCAGCGGGTTTGCCCTTGCGCAGCCGCTCACGGTCTTTCTCCGACGGCTCGACCCGCCGCACACGCACTGCGGCATGGCCCTGCGCCTTGATCCCCAGCTGTTCGGCAGCGCCGCGCGACAGGTCGATGATCCGACCCTGCGCGAACGGGCCGCGGTCGTTGACCCGCACGATGATCCGCCGTCCGGTATCGAGCGCGGTTACCTCGACATAGGTGGGCAGGGGCAGCGTGGTGTGCGCGGCGGTGATCCAGCCGGGACGAAACTGTTCGCCATTGGCCGTACGGTTTCCCGACTCGCTGCCGTACCAACTGGCATAGCCGAGCGCGTCATAGGTCGGCGCGGCGGCGGGGACATAGGTCGCGCCGCGGATAGTGTAAGCGGGTCCGACACGCACGGGAGTGTCGGCAACTGGGCGATAATTGTTCCCGGCACAACCGGACAGCGACAATGCCATCACCGCTGCGGCAACGATCGAATTGGGCCGCATTGCCATGACTCCGGGCTCAGGCCGCGCGCGCGAACCAGATGACGTGTCGCGGGCCTTTGCCATTGCTGCGCGCGCGCACGCCGACCTCTTCGACCTGAAACCCCGCTGCGCTCAATCGGCGGGCGAAGCGGGCGTCGGGGGCGGCGGACCATATCGCCAGTATTCCGCCGGGCCGCAGCGCCGCCTTGGCTGTGGCAAGGCCCGCCGCCGAATAGAGACCCTCGTTGGCCTCGCGCGTCAGGCCATCGGGGCCATTGTCGACGTCGAGCAGGATTGCGTCATAGCGGTGCGTCGCCGCGCCGATCGCTTTCGATACGTCGCCGAGCACCAGTTCGACCCGCGGATCATCAAGGCAGCCCGCCGCCAGTTCCGCCATCGGACCGCGCGCCCACTCAATGATGCCCGGCACCAGCTCCGCCACCGCAATCTTTGCGTCGGGGCCGAGCACCCCCAGCGCGGCGCGCAGGGTGAACCCCATGCCGTAACCGCCGATGAGCAAGCTTGCCGCTTGCGGGCTGCGGAGCCGCTCGCACGTCATTGTCGCCAGCGCTTCTTCGGAGCCGCTCATCCGGCTGCTCATCAATTCGTTGCGGTCGATCGCGATGATGAAATCGTCGCCGCGCCGGTACAGCCGCAGCTCGTCGCCGCCGGGTACCTGCGCCGTCCCGAGCAATTCGCGCATTTTCATGGCTCAGGTCAGTTCGCTTAGGTCGAGCGCGGCAAGCAGCGCGGCGCGCGCGCTGCGCACATCGGAAGCCAGCGTCGCCGATGCCAGGTCGCCCGGAGCGATAGCTTCGGGCCAGTGGCTCGCCACCACCTTGGCGATTTGGTCGAGTTTCGCATCGTCGGCGATGAACCGCGGATCGACCGTGGCCGGGTCGGCAACGACGCGCAACCGCAGGCACGCGGGGCCGCCGCCATTCGCCATCGACTGGCGGACATTGACCGGCAGCAGGCGGCGGATCGGCCCGTTGCCCGCGACATGCGCCTCCAGCCAGTTCCACACCGCGGGGGTGGCTTGCGCCTCGGTCGGCAGGACAAGACCCATGCCGCCGCCGTCGGGCAGGCTGACGAGCTGGGCGTTGAACAGATAGGATTTGATCGCGTCGGGCAGCGTGACGGCGCTCGCCGGTACTTCGACAATCTCGACCGCGGGAAAAGCGGCGCGGATTTCGGCGTGGGCGGCCTCGCGGTCTTCGAACGCGGTTTCGTGGGTGAACAGCACATGCTCGTTCGCAACGGCGACGACATCGTTGTGAAAGGCGCCGCCTTGGATCGCGGTGTCCGACTGGCGGATGAAAAGGGTGCGGGCGGGGTCGAGCCGGTGATGGCGGGCGATCGCCTTCGACGCGTCGAGATGCTGGCGCGCCGGAAAGCGGCCGCCACTGACGCCATAGACAAAGATTTCGACGCCTTGCCCGTCATGCCCGTTGCACAGCCGCATATGGTTGGCCGCGCCTTCGTCGCCGAATGGGGCCGGGATCGGCGCGTGGACGGCAAAGGCGGGATCGGCAAACGCAAGGCGAAGCTGCGCCAGCGTTCCTGGCCATTCGTGGCTGCGATGCGGCATGGTGACGAGGTTGGCGACCGTCAGATGGCATTTGCCATCGGCGCTATCGGGGGCGGGCGAGACCGTGGCGGCGTTGGCGGCCCACATCGACGACGCCGACCACGCCTGCGCGCGCAAATGCCCCTCTGCATCCGCCAGCGTCGTGCCAAGCGCCGTCAGCCACGGCACATCGGGGCGATCGAGCGGCATGAAGAAGCCTTGAGGCAGGCCAAGCGCCAGATTGTGGCGCATCTTGTCGATACCCTGCAACGCGGCCGCGCGCGGCTGCGACACGTCGCCCGCGTTCGATGCCGACGCGATATTGCCGCGGCTAAGCCCTGCATAATTATGGCTGGGGCCGATGATCCCGTCGAAATTGATTTCGGTAAGCATGGGTGACTTTCGTTTAGTCGGTTGAATCCCAAAGCGTTTGCCCTGAGCTTTTCGAAGGGCCGTTCTTTCTTTGGGCGTCAAACGAAGAACGGTGCTTCGACGAGCTCAGCACAAACGGAGAAGAACTGCGTGCTACCGCTCGATCCAGCTGATGTCATCGCCGACATCGACCCCGAGCAACTTGGCAGCCGTACTATCGAGCGTCGACCCGTCCCCGACCTTGCCGAAACAGCAGCGGAATTCGGCGAGCCGCCCGGTAGCGACCAGCGCGTCATCGCCTCCCTCGGCGATCGCCGACACTTCGGTGTGCTTCGCCCCCGCGACGCTCGCCACTTGATCGGTGCGCGCGGTCATCGTCGGGCCGCCGTCGAAAATGTCGACATAATTTTCGAACGCGAAATTCTCGTTCTCCAGCATCCGCATCGCGGCGCGGCCGCTGGGGTGCGGGACGCCGATGACGCTGCGCGCATGCTCGCTGAGCATCGCGATATAGACCGGATGCTTGGGCATCAGGTCGGCGATGAACTGGTTGCCGTGGACCGCGTTGAACTGGTCGGCCTCCTGAAAGCTCATGCCAAAGAATTTGCCCGCGACCCCGTCCCAGAAGGGCGAGCCGCCCGCCTCGTCGATCACCCCGCGTAGCTCGGCGAGGATGCGATCGACAAAGCGCGCGCGGTGGCGGGCGATGAACAGATAGCGCGAGCGGGCGAGCAGCAACCCCAGCCCCCCGGCGCGCGCCGCGGGATGAAGAAACAACCCCCCGACCTCGCTCGACCCGTTGAGGTCGTTGCTGAGCATCAGGATCTGCGCGTGAAAGGTGCGGCCGAGCTGCTCGCTGTGCTTGCTGTCGGTGCCGATGCGATAGGAGTAAAAGGGCCAGCGTTGGCCGACCTGTCCGAATATCTGGCACGTGCCACGCACTTCGCCGCTATCGAGGTCTTCGAGCACGAGCAGGTACAACTCGTCCGACGGATATTCCTTGTCGCTCGCGAACGAGGCTTCGGTGCGTTCGAGCTTCGCGCGCAGCGCCTTTTTGTCGGGGGGCAGGTTGGTGAAGCCGCCGCCGGTCAGCTTTGCCATCTCGTAAATGCTCTGCAAATCGCCCGGCTTGGCTGCCCGGATCACGTAATTCACACTGTCCCCCGTTCCGCTATGCGTATAATGGTGAGCGCCGACAGCTGCGCGCGTTCGGCGAGGCTATCGACGATCAGAAATTCGTCCGATGAATGAATCGCGCCGCCGCGCGGTCCCATCGTGTCGACGACCGGGATCCCGCACGCCGCGATATTGTTGCCGTCGCAGACGCCGCCGGTGGCGTTCCAGCGGATCGGCGGCAGACCGAGCGCGGCGCCACAGTCGCGGACCAGCTCGAACAGGCGCGTTGCCGCGGCGTCGAGCGGTTTGGGCGGGCGATTGAAACTGCCGTGAAGGTGGCAGTGGACGTCATGGTCGCGCTGGATGTTGGCGATGGTGTCACGCAGCGCGGTTTCGGCGGCAATCATCGCTTCGGGGGTCGAAGGGCGGAGGTTGACGCGCAGGATGGCTTGGTCGGGGACGACATTGTTCGGGCCACCGCCGTCGATGCGGGCCGGATTGATCTTCAATTCCAGGGACTTGAGTGCATTCAGGCGCACCGCGAGATCGGCTGCGGCGACTAGGGCGTTGCGGCCTTCTTCGGGGTTGCGTCCGGCGTGCGCCGCCAGACCATGGACGGTCACCGAAAAATTGCCGCTTCCCGGCCTTGCCCCCGCCAGCGTGCCGTCGGGCAGCGCGGGTTCGTAGGTCAAAGCCGCGGTTTTCCCGGCGGCAAGTTCGGCGATCAGTCGCGCCGAGGCGTGGCTGCCGGTTTCCTCGTCGCTGTTGATCATCACGTCATAGCCGACGCGTGTCGCGAACGGCGAGGCTTCGAGCGCGGTCAGTGCGGCGAGGATCACCGAAATGCCCGCTTTCATGTCGGCGGTACCGGGGCCGTTGAGGACGCCGGGTTCGAGCCATTTGAGCGTCTGGAACGGATGATCGGCGGCGAACACCGTGTCCATATGGCCGGTGAGCAACAGCTGGACCGGCGCGTCGGGACGGACGCGGAGGTGGAGGTGGTCGCCGCGCTGGATCGTGCTGACCCGGCCCGCGGCGTCGACGCTTTCGACCGGATCGGCGGCGACGAGCCGCACGTCGCCGGGCAGTGCGGCAAAGCTGTCGGCGAGCTGCCCCGCGACATTTTTCAGCCCCGGCAAGTTGCCGGTGCCGCTGTTGATCGCGGCCCAGCGTTCGACCTGCGCCAGCATCGGCGCATCGGCGGCGCGTTCGAGCGTGGCGGTTTCGGTGGCCGTAAGCGAGGTCATCGCACGGCTATAGCGAGCGGCGCGGCGCTTGCCACCCCCGCCGGGGCGGAATCATCGACCGACCATCACCCGCGGTTATGGCGGAGCGATCAGACCGCGAGGAGCAAAGTGTCGTCGCTTTGCGGCGGCGCGGCTTCGAATGTGGGCAGGGGTTCGAAACTGGCGTCGATCAGCGCCGGTTCGACCAGCCCGTCCAGCTTGAAATGCCCGAGCCGCCGTTCGTCGTCGGAGCGCCAGCTTTTGTCGAGGTTGAGCGCACTGACGAACAGGTCGCCGCGGCGTTCGAACATCTGGTGCGGCGCAAGCTTCATCTGCTGGCCGTTATACTGCGCCGTAACGACGCGCTTGCGCGCGATCGCTTCCATCAGGGTCAACCGGGTTTCGTTCATGAGCTCACCTGGGGGAGGAGGGGAGAAATTCCGTTGTGCATTGCAACATAATGCACATGCGAACGCCCCCGGCAAGTGTCGAATCGAAACCGATCGACTGAAATCCTATGCGTGAAATTGCTGCCATTGCCATTGCGGGACAATCGCGGCATAGGGCGTCGGCCCTTTCCTCCCCGGATTCCATGGCGCCATCGCGCTGATCAAAGGGTGCTTGAATGACTGATTTCCTCGACCGCAGCGGTTTGTCCGTCGATTGGCGTTTGGCCGATTTCATCGAGGCGCGTGCGCTGCCCGGCACTGGGCTCGACGCGGGCAAATTCTGGGCCGATTTTGCGGCGTTGCTGGGCAAATTTGCGCCCGAGAATGCGGCGCTGCTGGCGAAGCGGGAGGATTTGCAGGCCCAGATCGATGCCTGGCATGAGGCACGGGCCGGGCAGGCGCATGATGCCGCCGCCTATCAGGCATTCCTCCGCGAAATCGGCTATCTCGTCCCCGAACCGGCGCCCTTTGCCGTGGGCACGCAGAATGTCGATCCCGAAATCGCGACGATGGCGGGGCCGCAGCTGGTCGTGCCCGCACTCAACGCGCGCTTTGCCCTCAATGCCGCCAATGCGCGATGGGGCAGCCTGTATGATGCGCTTTATGGCACCGACGCGCTCGACGCGCCGCCCGCCAAGCCTGGCGGCTATGACGCGGACCGCGGCGCGGCGGTGATCGCGCGTGCCAAGGCGTTCCTCGACGAAGCCGTGCCGTTGGCATCGGGAAGCTGGGCTGATTGGCAGGGCGGACAATTGATGCTGGCCGATCCGGCGCAATGGGTCGGCAGCAAGCCCGGCGGAATCCTGCTCCGCCACCATGGCCTGCACATCGAACTGGTGATCGATTCGGCGAGCGCGATCGGCAAGACCGATCCGGCGGGGATCGCCGACGTCGTGCTCGAAGCGGCGCTGACGACGATCATCGACCTGGAGGACAGCGTCGCGGCGGTCGATGGCGAGGACAAGGTGCTCGGCTATACCAACTGGCTCGGCCTGATGCGCGGTGATTTGACCGAAAGCTTTGCCAAGGGTGGGGCGACGGTGACGCGTGCGATGGCGGTCGACCGCGAATGGACCTCGCCGTCTGGCGATCCCTTTGTTTTGCACGGCCGTAGCGTGATGTTCGTTCGCAACGTCGGGCATCTGATGACGACGCCGATGATCAAGCTGCCCGGGGGCAATGAGGCGCCCGAGGGGCTGTGCGATGCCGTCATCACCGCGCTGTGCGCGCTCCACGACCTCAAAGGCCTTGGCACCCTCACCAACAGCCGCGCGGGCAGCATCTATATCGTCAAGCCCAAGCAGCATGGGCCGGAAGAATGCGGTTTCACCGACCGTTTGTTCGATGCGGTCGAGGATATGCTCGGGTTGTCGCGCCACACGATGAAGGTCGGGGTGATGGACGAGGAGCGCCGCACCAGCGCGAATCTCGCCGCGTGCATCCACGCGGTGAAGGACCGCATCGTATTCATCAACACCGGCTTCCTCGACCGCACCGGCGACGAGATCCACACGTCGATGCGCGCGGGGCCGATGATCCCAAAGGGCGAGATGAAGGCGAGCGACTGGATCGCGTCCTATGAAGACCGCAACGTTCGTATCGGTCTCGCCTGCGGGCTGTCGGGCAAGGCGCAGATCGGCAAGGGCATGTGGGCGATGCCCGACCTGATGCGCGCGATGCTGGAGGCGAAGATCGGCCACCCCAAGTCAGGCGCGAACACCGCATGGGTGCCGTCGCCGACCGCGGCGACGCTGCACGCGCTGCATTATCATCAGGTCGATGTGTTCGCGCGGCAGCGAGAGATCGCGGGCGAGGCGGTGCCGTCGCTCGACCGGTTGCTCAATATCCCGGTCGCCACCGGGCGCAACTGGAGCGAGGCCGAAATCACCCGCGAGCTCGACAATAATTGCCAGGGCATTTTGGGCTATGTCGTGCGCTGGATCGACCAAGGCGTCGGCTGTTCGAAGGTGCCCGACATCGACGACGTCGGCCTGATGGAAGACCGCGCGACGCTGCGGATCGCGTCGCAGGCGCTGGCGAACTGGTTGCTGCACGGCGTATGTTCGGCGGAACAGGTCGATGCGGCGCTGGCGCGGATGGCGGCGAAGGTTGATGCGCAGAACGCGGGTGATCCGCTGTACGAGAAGCTGACCCCCGACGGGATTGCCTACCAGGCGGCGCGGGCGTTGATCTTTGACGGCGTGACCCAGCCATCGGGTTATACCGAGCCGTTGCTGCACAAGTTCCGGCAGGCGAAGAAGGCGGTTTGAGCCAGGTCGCGGTAGTTCATCCTCCCTGTGGCGAAGCCATGGGGAGGTGGCAGCGCGAAGCGCTGACGGAGGGGCTATGGCGCATCCGTCGCAAAGCCCCTCCACCATCCGCTTCGCGGACGGTTCCCCTCCCCATGGCTGCGCCACAGGGAGGATTTTCGCCTCCTCGTCATCCCGGACTTGATCCGGGATCCATAACTGCGCCGTCGTCGTGGATCCCGGATCAAGTCCGGGATGACGAAGCTGAGAGATGGCTGCTCCCACCCCAACACCGACGCTTCCATACAATACGCCTTGCCCTGACCCGCTATAACGCGCCATCTTTGACGCGGGGATTGCAGGGGGCAGGGCGATGACGGCACCGTTTAATTTCGGGCAGCTCAAATTTCTGAAGGCGCTGACCGAGGCGCTGTTTCATGGCGCGACCATGGCGATCACCGCCGATCAGGTCGTCGACAATATCTGTGAATTATTCGCCAAGGTGGGCGGGACGAAGCTTGATGAAATTCGCCTGTCGCTGACCGCGACCGAGGTCGTGCTGGGCGGGCCGTTTTTTACCGAGGACGATGTCGCGGGACGCGCCGCCAAGCTGAAGAGCCGCCTCCAGAACAGCCAGATCGACCTGTTTCAGGACATGGCGCGGCTGCGCGGCATTGTTTATGCCTGCTATTATGGCCATTGGCAGCCGGGGCTGTTGCCGGGCGATCAGGACGCCAATATCGCCAATCCGGTGCATCGCCAGATCGGGTTCACGCTGCCCAAACACCGGGTGCGCGGGGCGGGCGAGACGCCGATCACGCCCGTTACGGGGCGCGAGATCGATCCCGCGCATATTCTGAACGCCGCCACGCTGGGCCACGAATATGATGTCGTCGTGATCGGGTCGGGCGCGGGCGGGGCGGTCGCGGCGCATAATATCGCGGCGCAGGGCTATACGGTGCTGATCGTCGAGGCGGGGCCGTTTTTCCCGTCGCACAAGATCCACCATCACGAACTCGACATGATCGCGAGCCTGTACAAGCATGGCGCGTTGCAGACGTCGACCAATCGCGATTTCGTGGTGTTTCAGGGGCGCTGCGTCGGCGGTTCATCGACGATCAACAACGGCATCTGCCTGCGCGTCAACGAGGCGGGGCGCACGCACCCCGACGCGCAGGATGTGCTGGCGAAATGGGCACGCATCGGGGCGCCGATCGATGCCGCGGCGTTTCATACAAGCTATGACGCGGTGCAGGCGAAGCTGGGCATCGCGAAAATCGAACCGCGCAGCGGGCGGCACAACGGGCCGCATCTGATCGAGGGGTGGAAGGCTTATGCCGCGGCGTCGGGCAAGCCGCGCGATGCGCGGGCGATCACCGACTGGTTCACCAAGAATTTCGGGCCGCCGAATACACCCAATGCCTGTGCCTATTGCGGTTACTGCAATTCGGGCTGTCCCTATGGCCGCCGCATGGGGGTGGCGCAGACCTATCTGCCCGCGGCGTGCCGCGACTATGGCGCGCGCATCCTGCCCGATACCAAGGCCGAGCGGATCGTGTGGCAAACTGCCTATGACGGGCGGCGCGAGGCGGAGGCGGTGGTGCTGGTGCTGCCCGGCGATGTGCGCGCGATGGTGCGGGCGCGGGTCGGGGTGGTGGTCGCGGGGGGCACGATCGCGTCGTCGAAGCTGCTCGACCGCAGCGACATCGACGGCACCGGTTATCAGGTGTCGCTCAACGTCGCTTCGCCGGTGGTCGCGCTGATGCCCGACGGGGTCGGCGGCAATGCGTGGGACGAAGACCAGATGTCGAGCTATGTCGATGTCGGCGACTATCTGCTCGAAAGCCATTTCCAGCCGCCGATGTCGATGGCGTCGCTGATGCCCGGCTGGTTCGCCGACCATGCGAACCGGATGAAGAATTTCGGGCGCGTGCATTCGGCGGGCATCCTGTTTCCGGCCGACCGGCGCGGGCGGGTGGTGAACGACAAATTGCAGTTCCAGCTCGACGCGACCGACGATTTGCCGGTGCTGCGCGACGCGATGGCGACGCTGACCAAGGTGCATTTCGCGGCGGGGGCGATCGAATGTTATCCGGCGCTGGCGCGGGGGCAGGTGGTGACGCCCGATATGGACGTCGATGCGTTTTTTGTCGGTGCGATCCGCGAACAGGATGATGTGACGCTGTCGAGCAGCCATCCGCATGGCGGCAATGCGATCAACGAAGACCCGGCACACGGTATCGTCGATCTCGACTGTCGGGTGCACGGGACGACCAATGTGCTGGTCACCGACGCGAGTGTCTTCCCCAGCTGCATTCGGGTGAACGCGCAATGGACCACGATGGCGATGGCGCATTATGCGACGGGGCGGGGGGATCCGTTTGGGTAAAACTAATCGCAGTGCTACCGCGGCTAGAAATAAAATTCGCGCAGAGGCGCAGAGAGCGCAGAGGCGATACGCCAATTCGCCAGCATCGTGAAAGTGGCGCAGATTTCACAGAACAAGCGACATAGCCGCTATTTCCTCTCTCTGCATTCTCTGCGCCTCTGCGCGAATCTTTAAAAGCGCTGCACGAGCGGCTATGCCGCGCGCCATGACCTACACCGTTGCCGCTCTCTATCGTTTCGCGCCATTCGACGATCCTGCCGCGCTGCGCCAGCCGCTGATCGACCTGTGCGCAGTGCAGGGGATTAAGGGGACGCTGCTGCTGGCGCGCGAGGGGATCAACGGCACGATTGCGGGGAGCAGCGACGGCGTGGCAGCGGTGATCGCGCATGTCCGCGCGCTGCCCGGTTGCGCCGACCTCGATGTCAAATATTCGACAGCATCAACGATGCCGTTTCAGCGGCTGAAGGTGCGGCTGAAGAAGGAAATCGTCACGCTCAAGGTGCCGGGGCTCGATCCCGCGCGCGATGCGGCGCCTTATGTCGATCCGGCCGACTGGAACGCGCTGGTCGATGATCCCGACACCGTACTGATCGACACGCGCAACGGGTTCGAGGTCGGTTGCGGAAGTTTCGCGGGCGCGGTCGATCCGGCGACGAAAAGCTTTGGCGAGTTCCCCGACTGGTGGCGCGCCAATGCCGAGCGTTTTGCGGGCAAGCGGGTGGCGATGTTCTGTACCGGCGGCATCCGCTGCGAAAAATCGACCGCGTTTCTGCGCCATGAAGGCGTCGAAGATGTCGTGCATCTGAAGGGCGGCATATTGGCGTATCTGGAGCAGGTGCCGACGGAGGAGAGCCGCTGGCACGGCAGCTGTTTCGTCTTCGACGAGCGCGTGAGCGTGGGGCATGGGCTGGTCGAGGTGGGCGAGAAGGCTTGACGAGTCAGGCGTTTAGCCGCGCCGCGCCATATTCGTACCAGCCGAACGGGCGCGGGGTTTTGGGAATATAGGCTGCGGCCTGCCGGTCGACGGCAAAGCCTGCCTGTTCGTAGGCGCCGGAAATCGGGCGCGTCAGGTGGCAATTGCCGCCGATGCGTTTCCACACCGGCTCGATCCGTCGCTGCCATTTCGCCACGCTTGCGTCGGGCGCCGCACCATGTTCGAGGAACAGCGCGGTGCCGCCGGGCTTGAGCACGCGGCGGATTTCGGCGAGCACGGCGGCCTGATCGGCGACCGAGCAGAGGGTGAAGGTGGTGACGACGGTGTCGAATCGGTCGCTGGCGAACGGCATCGCCTCGCCGACGCCGCCCTGAATATCCGCCGCCATTCCGCGCGCCTGCGCCGCGGCGCGGCTCATCGCCAGCAATTCGGGCGAGGGATCGAGCCCGGTGAATCTGGTCACGCGCGCGGGATCATAAAATTCCATGTTGATGCCGCCGCCGCAGCCGAGCTCAAGGACGTCGCCGCTGGCGTTGGGCACGACCTTGCTGCGCACTTTCATGATCTGCCCCTGCGAACAGGCGCATTTGATCAGCCGCGGCACCCCATGACGTTCCCACCAGCTTGCCATTTATCGCTCTCCCCCAGCGCCCCGTGCCGTTCGCCCGGCGACGATGGCAAGGACATTGTCCTGAATGTCACCCAATATGCGCTCGCCCCACCATCCCGCATAGGTGTTGAACGGGGTGGCAAGGTGATAGCGCGTCCATAGCCGGATTTTCGTGCGCCCGTCGGCCAGCGGTATCAGGCGATAGCCGCCGGTGTCGATCCACAGATGGCGGCCATGCGGTTCGATATGCCGATCGGTGCGTTCGTGGATCGACGGATCAGGAAACGCAAAGCGCCATTGCAGCAGCCGGTTTTCCTGCCAGTCGGTGACGATTTCCTGAAACCGGATGCCGTCCTGCCAATAGGCGTCGCGGACCGCGCCGCGACCCTCGCCCGACACGCGCGCCGCCAGCGGCCGCGGCAGGCGGAGCAGATCCTGGCTGGCGTTCCAGCGGCCTTCATCGGGCGCAATCGCCGGAATGGCGAGCAGGCGCGGCCACACCACCGACGGCGGCGCATCGACGATGATTTCGCGAACCACGGTGCGCGTCTCGCGCGGCGGCGCGACCTGCTGATCGACCAGCAAAGCGAGGAAGGGGATCAACAGCAGGGCATGGGCCCGGAAGGTCGCCGGATCGACGCGCTTGCGCGAGCGGCGATACAGGTAAACCGGCCACAAGCCGATATAGCCAAAGGCAATCCACACGGGCAGGGCCATCACCAGACAAACGACGCCTTCGCGAAGGAATACGGCGCCAATGAGCGTGGCGGCAAAGGCCAGCCACAGCGGAATGGCGAGAAAGGTACCGCGCGACCAGTCGCGGCCCATGCTGCCGACCCAGGCGATGAAGGCGGTCAGCGCCGCGGGCAGCACGACAATCAGCGCATAGCCGATCGTCGCGCCCGATCCCGCCGCGGCGAGGAAATAGACCCCGAGGGCCGCGGCAAGGGCAACGATGAGGGCTGTGACCAGCTTCCAGTTATCGCGGCGCCGCGGCGCGGGGGCCGTTTCGGCCGGTGGATGGTTCGTCGTCACGCGGGCTCCCTCTTGGCGTGCAGCCTGTCCCTTGCTAGCGCGGTTGGCAACACCCATCTGTGCGTGTCCGCACAGGATCAGAAAGACCGTCATGCCCAGCGTTCACCACACCAAGATGCTCATCCTCGGCTCCGGCCCCGCGGGCCTGTCGGCCGCGATCTATGCGGCGCGCGCGGGGATGCAGCCGATCGTCGTGCAGGGGCTGCAACCCGGCGGTCAGCTGACGATCACCACCGACGTCGAAAATTACCCCGGCTTTGCGGAGGTGGTGCAGGGGCCGTGGCTGATGGAGCAGATGATGGCGCAGGCGACGCATGTCGGCACGTCGATGATCTGGGACACGATCGTTGACGTCGACCTGTCGCAGCGCCCGTTCAAGATCACCGGTGATGGTGGCGACGTCTATATGGCTGAAACGCTGGTGATCGCGACGGGTGCGCAAGCGAAATGGCTGGGCGTACCGGGCGAGCAGGAGCTGGGCGGCAAGGGCGTGTCGGCGTGCGCGACGTGCGACGGGTTCTTCTATCGCGGGAAGAAGGTCGTGGTGATCGGCGGCGGCAACACCGCCGTCGAGGAAGCGCTGTACCTGACCAACCACAGCGACGACGTGACGCTGATCCACCGCCGCGACCATCTGCGCGCCGAAAAGATTTTGCAGGACCGGTTGCACGCCAACCCCAAGATCAAGGTTTTGTGGAACAAGAAGGTCGAGCGGTTTGTCGCGGGCGAGGGCGTGTCGGGGCTGGTCGGGGTCGATCTGATCGACACTGTGACCGGCGAGGCGAGCCATGAGCCGACCGATGGCGGCTTCGTCGCGATCGGCCACAGCCCGTCGACCGAACTGTTCAAGGGCAAGCTACCTTTGGATAGCGACGGGTATCTGGAGGTCACGCCGGGGACGTCGTTGACGTCGATCCCGGGGGTGTTCGCGGCGGGCGATGTGACCGACAAGGTCTATCGTCAGGCGGTCACCGCGGCGGGCATGGGCTGCATGGCGGCGCTGGATGCTGAGCGGTTCTTGGCTGAAGCGGAGTATAAGGCGTTGGTGGAGGCGTGATCGTCGCGCCAATCACGGAAATCGCCGCCGCCGAACCCTTTGCATCCGTTCCCGGCTGATCGTCATACGCAGAGCCTAGCTCGCCCTATTCGCTTCGGCCTTTATTCACCCCATCCACGAACGTCATGACCACCGAAGATCATATGGCGGATGGCAGGCGACGTCAGACCGGCTGTGAAGTTGGACGCAGGAGCGCTTGCTTCGTTCAGCTGTGCCATATGCCCGTCATCGAGCTGGAGCGCAGCAGCAGCGAGATTGCCTTGCAGTTGCTCGACCGTCCGCGCGCCGATCAGAGTTGAGGATATTCCGGGCCGGGCCATGGCCCAAGCGAGCGCCACCTGAGCAGGGCTGGCGTCGACCTCTGTCGCGATAGCCTTCACGACGTCGAGCACGTCCCAGTTACGGTTCACAAACTTACTGTCGCCAAACGGGTTGACGCCGCTCAGCCGACCCGTGCCGGCGGTGTCGCCGCGCCGGTACTTACCAGACAGAAAGCCGCCGGCCAGCGGGCTCCATGGCTGAACGCCCATACCCGCGTCACGCGCTGCCGGGATGTGCTCGACCTCCACGTCGCGCGCCACCAGCGAATATTCGACTTGGATCGCGATCGGCCCGGGAACGCCGCGCTCGGTGGCAATTGTTGCCGCCTTGATCGCTAGCCATGCCGGCATGTCGGACAGCCCGTAGTATCGGATCTTGCCGGCGCGCACGAGGCTGCCCAGTGTCTCCACCAGCTCCTCCGCCGGTGTCACGCCATCCCAGATATGCATCCAGTACAGGTCCACATAATCGGTGCCGAGCCGCCGCAGCGATGCGTCGATCGCGCGATGGATATTCTTTGCGCCTGCTCCCCCGGCATTAGGGTTGCCGCCGCCGGCCTGCTTGGCAGCCAGGGGGTTGGCCGAGCCGTTGAATCCGAATTTGGTTGCCAGCACCACCTCGTCGCGCGAGCCGGTTTCCTTGATGAAGCGCCCGACAAGCTCCTCGCTGCCACCGCCCGAATAGATATCGGAAGTATCGACAAAGTTCCCGCCTGCTTCACGATATGCGTCGAAGATCTTGCGGGCCATTTCGTCGTCGGCGTTCCACGCGCCTGGCCCGAACGTCATCGTACCGAGCGCCAGCGGACTGACGACAAGGCCCGAGCGGCCGAGCGTCCGAAGATCTGCGAGGGTCATTGCATTTTCTTTCATAGCGATCGATATGGATTGTGTCGCAGGTATGCGTAGCCCCGTCAAACATTATCGGAATGATCACTATGAAAACCGTGTCAACCTCAGCTGCTCCGGCTCGCCGACGTATTGGCCGGCCGCTGTCGTTCGATCGCGATCAGGCGTTGGAGGCGGCGATGCATGTCTTCTGGCGCAACGGTTATGAAACCAGTTCGATCGCCGATCTGACGGCTGCAATGGGCATTACCCCCCCCAGCCTCTACACAGCTTTTGGAGACAAGAAGCAGTTATTCTTAGAGGCCGTCGACCGCTATGCTGGAGATATCTCTGCACTTTCCAGCGTCTTCGCCGATGCTGCAACAGCACGCGACGCTGCCCGCAACCTGCTTCACGCGACGGCGGTCGCCTTTACGGGCGAGACGACGCCGCGGGGGTGCTTGCTGGCCAGCGCGACGGCAAGTGGATCAGCAGCAAGCAAGGATGTCCAGGAGAAGGTCGCCATAATTCGAGAGAAAGTCGCCGCGACATTGCGCGAACGCATCGACAGAGATGTCTCTTCGGGGCTCCTGCCGGAGCACACCGATGCGACAGCGCTGGCATGGATGGTCGTTGCGCTGATCCAGGGCATGTCTACGCTTGCCCGCGACGGCGTTGTTCGCGCCGACCTTATTGCAATGACAAATGCCGCACTCGAAGGTTGGCCGACATGAAGCATATTCCTCTCTCCCCTTGAGGGAGAGATACGAAGGCTTGGCAGCTTGCTGCCTAGCCGCAGTTGAGAGGGATTCTACGCCTGCGCGCGTCCCACCCCCTCACCAAGCTTCGCTAGCTCCTGACGGAGCAAGCTGCGCTATCCTTTCCCTCAAGGGGAGAGGAGTTCATGTCCGCTGACCACGCAAAAGCCGCAGACTGTCGTTGGGCCATCATTGTGGTCGCGTAAGCAATTCCAGAACGCGCGCCGTCAGCCATTCCCCGTCATCGCCCGCAAAGCTGTGCGACGTGCTGTCCAGTCGTTCGACCGGCACCGCGCCGGGATCGCAATTTTCTACAAACGCCTGCGCCGTCCGGTCACCCGTCGCGAGCAGGATCGTTGCCGGGCAGGGCAGGCTGGCCAGCGCGGCATTGAGGCGAGCGGGCAGGCTGTCGGGGGCGGTGGGCGCGGTGCGGCGCCTTAGTGCGGACAGACCGCGCGCCAGCTTTTTGACGTCGATCTCGCCCTTGAGCAGCCGGAGCAGGCTTTTGGGGTCGGTCAGCCGCGCCAGGTAGCGTGCACGGATCGCCGCCGCAGGGGGAAGGGGGGGGGCGTCGGTTTCGCCGCTGTCGTCGCTTTCGTAGGTCCATGGATTGGCGAGGATCAGCCCGTCGAGGGCAAGCGGCTGGTGGAGCAGCAGCGCGCTGGCGGCGTCGCAATTGCCGAAAGCGACGATGCGGGTGAGCTGCGTCGCGGCGTCGCGAAAGGCGGCGATTGCGGCGGCGATGTCGGGGGCGCTGCTGGTGTAGCCGGTATTTTCGCCCTCGCTATCGCCGATGCCGCGGCGGTCGAAGCGGAACACGGGGTGACCGGCTGCGGCGATGCGCTGCGCCAGCGTCGCCATGCCGCGATGCGCGCCGCTGCGGATTTCATTGCCGCCCGACACGATGAGCAGGCCGGTGGTGCCGGGCGCTTCGTCGCGCGTTGCGGCCAGCATGGCGCCTTCGCAAGGGAAGGTCAGCTGATGCCGCATGTCGTGCTCCATGCGGTGATGTCGGCGGCGATTGCCTTGGCCATGGCGGCGTACTCGCCGGGTTCGGCGCGCAGCCATAGCGGGGTGCCGACGATGGCGTCGGCGCCGCTGCCGAGGGTGACGGTGCGGAGCGGGGCGACGGGTTGGATTTCGGCGCTACCGAGCTGCGCGATCATGACGGGGGAGAGCTTGTTGCCCGCGAGGAGCAGCGGTGCGGTGGCGGCTTCGGTTTGCAGGCTATCGAGCGACGAGGTCACGCCGCTTTCGCGGTCGGCTGCGACGCGGGCGCGCATCAGGGTGCGGAGGAGGGCGGCGCCGCCCGCGGGAGCGAGGCGCCACCAAGCGGCGGCCTTTGCATGGTGGTCGATCAGCGCGCCGCCGCGGAGCGAGGCGATGATCAGCGGGCCGTCGATGGTGGCAGCGGCATCGGCGAGCGCGTTTTGCCAGCTGGCGAGATCGGCTTGTTCGAGCGGGACGAGGCTTTCGTTCTGGCCGGGGAGGTCGGGGAGCAATGTGGCGAAACCGTCGGCCGCCAGCGTGCGCATCGCGAGGACGAGGGTCCGGCGGGTGCGGTTGGCTTCGTCGAATAACGGCGGGACGAACAGGATCGTGGCGCGCGGGGTGCCGGTGGGGGTGATGCGGAGGATATGTTCGGGAGTGGGCATGGCAGGGTTGCTCAGCAACGCGCACTATTTCCCGTTTGTCCTGAGCTTGTCGAAGGACCGTCCTTTTGCCTTTCGACGTATGAAAGAACAGGACGGCCCTTCGACAAGCTCAGGGCGAACGGGGAAGAGGCGTAGGCCATGCGGTCAATCCGTCACCTTGCGCAGCGAAAACGCCAGCAAATTGCCGTAGGTTTCAAAGATCTCGCCGTCGATCTCGTCATCGTCGATGAGGATGCCCAGACGATCCTCCATCTCGGTCAGCACCGTCGCGACCGCCATCGAGTCGAATTCGGGGAGCGCGCCGAACAGGCCGCTGTCGGCGGTCAGCGCCGCGGCGCGGTCTTCGCCAAGGCCGAGGACGTCGGCGAGCAGGGCGCGGAGGGTGGCGTCGACGGTATCGGGTTCGGTCAATTTTCTTTCCTCAGCAGGGAGCGGGCGAAGGCCTTGAGTGCCGGTCCCCATGCCGCGGGGCGCGACGGATTGAAAGCCTCGATCCGCCACAGCGGGTCGTGGCGGTTCATCCAGTCGCGTTTGTAGCTGTCGTTGCCGGTGCCGAAATCGATGCGCTTCACCTTGTCGATGTCGATGACATGGCGGAACAATGCGGCGGAGAGAAGCGTGCCGGGAGAGGCTTTCAGGCTGTCCTCGACATGCGCGAGCTTGTGGATGAAGGCGGTGCCGTCCTCGACGGTCCAGAACTGCGCGGCGACGGGGATGCCGTCGATGCGGGCGATGCCCATCCGCAAGGTGCCGCGGGCGCCCTCGGCCTCGGCAAAAGCCCGGAGCAATGCGGGGTGGCCTTCGTCGGGTTTCCAGCTCGCGGCATAAATTTGTTCATAGGCGGCCCAACTGCCATCGTCGAATTCGGTGAGCAGCTGGATATCGACGATGCCCTTTTTCGCTTTGCGCTGGACGGTATTGCGCAGCGCGCCGGGGCGGCTGGCCCACCAGGCGTCATGATCCATGTCGCCGAGGTCGAGCCAGTGGCGGTCGCCAGCGGGGGTGGCTTTGACCCACCAGCCCGCGGCGCGGAGCGCGGCAATGAGGTCGTCGGGATCGCTGACGGGGTACAGCGTCAGGTGCGCGGCGGTGCGGCGGAGATTGTGGAACAGCGCGCGCAGGGCGGCGCCGCGGTCGCCGTCGTCGGTGTACAGCGGGCGGATCGCAAAGCTGTACCAGTTGGTGAGGCCTGCCACGTCTCCCGGCGTTTCGGTGCGCAGCGGCAGCCATGCGGTCACGTCGCCCGCGCGGCCGTGCGCGTCGACCCGGCCTTGTCCGGCAAAGCCATAGGCTTCGAGCAGGTCGAACCACGCTGCGCGGTCGAAGGGCGAGGCGAAGCCGCCCGCGCGCGCGGTCGCGGGCAACCGCTCATCATTAGCGTGATGTTCACCGTTCCCTTGCATGGTGTCGCCCTCTATCACTTCACTCCTAACAGCCGATGACCAAAGCCGAAAACCCATCTTCCAGGCCGATCGACCATCTCGCCCTGCGCGGCGCGCCGGGGGCGGCTGCGCTGTTGATCGGCGATGGCGTCATGACCTTTGCCGAATTGGATGCCGGGGTGGGGCGGCTCGCGGCGTGGTTGCTGGACCAAGCGGGTGGGCCGGGCGAGCGGGTGGCGAGCTGGAGCGCGAAGACGCGGGCAGCGTGCCTGATGCCGCTGGCGGCGGCGCGGGCAGGGCTGATCCATGTGCCGGTCAATCCGTTGCTGAAAGCGCCGCAGGTCGCGCATATTCTGGCCGACAGTGGGGCGAAGCTGCTGCTCACCAACGGCGCGCGCGCGGAGATGCTGGGCGACGGGCGGCCCGATGATTGCGCGGTGCAGGATTTGACGGTCGCCGAGGCGGTGATCGATTCGGACGGGGACGGGCTGGCGCCGTCGTCAGCCGAACCCGACGATCTCGCGGCGATCCTTTACACCAGCGGATCGACCGGGCGACCGAAGGGCGTGATGCTGAGCCACGCCAATTTATGGCTGGGGGCGGAGAGTGTCGCGTCCTATCTAACGTTGACGCCCGATGACCGGGTGCTCGCGGTGCTGCCGCTAAGTTTCGATTATGGGCAGAACCAGCTGTTTTCGAGCTGGTATGCGGGCGCGGCGGTGGCACCGCTCGATTATCTGACCCCGCGCGACGTCGTGAAGGCGGTGGCGCGGCACCGGGCTACGACGCTGGCGGGGGTGCCGCCTTTGTGGGTGCAATTGGTCGAGAGCGATTGGCCTGCCGAGGCGGCGGCGCATTTGCGGCGGCTGACCAACAGCGGCGGGGCGCTGACGCCGTCGCTGATCGACGCGATGCGCGCGACCTTTCCGAACGCCGACATCACCCCGATGTACGGGCTGACCGAGGCGTTTCGTTCGACCTATCTCGAACCGAAATTTGTTGCCGATCATCCGACCTCGATGGGCCGCGCGATCCCGCATGCCGAGATATTGGTGTGCCGACCCGACGGGACGATCACCGCCGACGAGGAGCCGGGCGAGCTGGTGCATTGCGGGCCGCTGGTTGCCAAGGGCTATTGGCAGGATGCGGAGCGCACCGCGGAACGGTTTCGGCCGGTGCCGCGCGTGTCGCGCTATGGCGGGATGGCAGTGTGGTCGGGCGATACGGTGCGCCGCGACGCCAATGGCCTGCTCTATTTTGTCGGGCGTGACGATGCGATGATCAAGACCGCGGGCAACCGCGTCAGCCCGACCGAGGTCGAGGATGTCGCGGTCGCGTCGGGGCTGATTTATGAAGCGGTCGCGTTCGGCGTACCCGATGCGCGGTTGGGCGCGGCGATTGTGCTGATCGTGCGCGGCAAGGGCGGGGTTGCCGACGAGGCGGGGCTGAGCACCTATCTGCGGCAGAATCTGCCCAATTTTATGCAGCCGCAGGTGATCGAATGGCGAGATGGCCTGCCGCGCAATCCAAATGGCAAGCTCGATCGGGTGGCGATTGCCGCCGATTGGGCGCCGAAGGTGGCGGCATGAAGCCGCACGGACCCATTCCGCCGGGTTACACCGCCGACGAAGACGGCATGCTACTGATCGGCGGCGACCGGGCTGATACGCTCGCCGATATGGCGGGCGATACGCCGCTGTTTGTCTATGACAGCGCGATGCTGAGTGCGCGGGTGGCGCAATGGCGCGCCGCGATGCCCAACGAGGTGCATCTCCATTTTGCGATGAAGGCGAACCCCTATCCGCCGCTGCTCGCCTATATCGCGCCGCTGGTGGACGGGTTCGACGTCGCGTCGGGCGGCGAGCTGAAAACCGCGATCGACAGCGGGATGGCGGCGGCGCACATCAGCTTTGCCGGACCCGGCAAGCGCGATCGCGAGCTGGAGGCGGCGATTGTTGCGGGGGCAACGCTCAATCTGGAATCGACGGGCGAGGCGGCGCGGGCGCTGTCGATCGCGGCGCGGATCGGGGTGACGCCGCGGCTGGCGGTGCGGGTCAATCCCGACTTCGACCTCAAAGGATCGGGGATGAAGATGGGCGGCGGCGCCAAGCCGTTCGGGGTCGACGCAGCCGAGGTTCCGGCGCTGGTGCGGCGGCTGATCGCGGCGGGGGCCGACTGGCAGGGTTTCCATATTTTCGCGGGATCGCAGGCACTTGATGCCGCGGCGATTGCCGATACGCAGTCGCAGACGGTCGCGCTGGCGGCGCGGCTGGCGCAGGAGATCGGGGCGACGCCGCCGCTGATCAATCTGGGGGGCGGCATGGGCGTACCCTATTTTCCGGGTGACAACGCGGTCGATGCGGCGGCGGTCGGGTCGGCGCTGGGCGAGACGCTCGCGGCGCGGCCCGCGGTGCTGGCGGAGAGTCGCTTTGCGATGGAGCTGGGGCGCTGGCTGGTGGCTGAGGCGGGGGTCTATCTGACCCGTGTTGTCGACCGCAAGACCAGCCATGGCGAGACCTTTCTGGTCACCGACGGCGGACTGCATCACCAGCTCGCGGCGAGCGGCAATTTCGGGACGGTGATCCGCCGCAATTATCCGATCGCAGTCGCGAACGCCTTTGGCCGCGAGCCGACCGAGACCGTCTCGGTCGTCGGCTGCCTGTGCACGCCGCTCGACCGGTTGGGCGACCAGGTCGGGCTGCCGCGCGCCGATGTCGGCGACCTGATCGCGATCTTTCAGGCAGGGGCTTATGGGGCCAGCGCGAGCCCGGCAGCGTTTCTGGGGCAGGGTCCGGCGCGCGAAATGCTCATCTGATCGGTCAAAACTTGTTCCTTAACGGGACAGTTCTTCCGATGTGCTAGTCGCACTTATCGCAATACTAACATTATGTTCACCCTTTTCGCGCAAGAGCGGACGCTGACGCAATGACGGTTGTCGCGGGGATTTGGACCGCGGCGGCGGCCCGCGGCACGAAAGGTTGATTGATTATGGCTTCGTTCCCCTCGCTTCGCGTCGCCCGCGCCGCGCTCGTCTCCGGTATCGCGGCGACGGCGCTCTCCGGCTGCGCAAGCGGCGGCAGCAGCGCGCCGCAGCTGCCCAGCGCGAATTTCGTGCAGAATCAAGAGGGTCCGGGCGAGGAATATATCATCGGCCCGCTCGACGAGCTGCAGATCTTCGTGTGGCGCAACCCCGAGCTTGGCGGCAAGGTGCAGGTGCGCCCCGACGGACGGATCACGACGCCGCTGATCACTGACATGCCCGCGGTCGGCAAGACGCCGACGATGTTGCAGCAGGACATCAAGCTCCAGCTGAGCCAATATATCACCGACCCGATCGTCAGTGTGATCGTCACCACCTTCAACAGCACCTTTTCGCAGCAGGTGCGCGTCGTCGGCGCGACCGAAAAACCCGCCTCGATTCCGTTCCGCGCCAACATGACCGTGCTCGATGCAATGATTGCAGTCGGCGGCCTCGGCGAATATGCCGCTGGAAACAAGGCACGACTCGTCCGTTTCGACAAGGGCAGCGGCAAGCAGCAGGAGTTTGGGCTGCGGCTGAACGACCTGATCAAGCGCGGCGATATCAAGGCCAATGTGCGGTTGCAGCCCGGCGATGTCATCATCATCCCCGAAAGCATGTTCTGACCCAGACCGCCCGCACCAACCGACCCATCTCCCAAGGATTGATCGCAACCGATGAACAGCCTTTACGACGAATTCCGGGTGGCGCTGCACAGCGTCTGGACGCGCCGGTGGCTCGTGCTGGCGGTGGCGTGGGGGATTTGCATCCTCGGCTGGCTGGCAATCGCGTCGATCCCCAACCGTTATGATTCCCGCGCCCGGCTGCTCGTCGACATCAACGAAATCCTGCCCGACGATCCGCAGGGCGGCACATTCGGTGGGCGCCAGCGGATCGACCAGATCCGCGAAACGCTGACCAGCGCGCGCAACCTGGAAAAGGTCGCGGCTACCACGGGCTTGCTGCCCGCAGGTGCGGGCGAGCGCGAAAAAGCCAGCGCGGTCGCGATGCTGCAAAAGAATATCAAGGTGATCCCGCAGCAAGACAATATCTTTGAAATCACTTCGAGCATCGGGGTCGGCAGCCTGTCCGACGCCGACAACGCCAAGCTGGCATCGGGGGTGCTCGATAGCCTGATCACCGTGTTCCGCGACGATCAGCTGCGCGGCGGGCGGATGAACGCGCGCGAAGGACTGAAATTCCTCGATGCACAGATTGCCGATCGCGAAAAGGCGCTGCGCGAAGTCGAAGCGCGGCGGGCGGCGTTCGAGGCACAGAATATCGGGCTGATCCCCGGCGGTGCCGGATCACCCGCACAGCGTGTCGAAGCGGCACGCGCCGAACTCGGCCAGATCGATTCGCAGCTGGTGGCAGCGCAGGCGCAGCTGGCAGCGGCGAACGGTCAGCTTGCCTCGACCCCCGCGACGATCAACGTGCCCGGCATGGGCAGCGTCGGCGGCGGTGTCGCACGGCAGCAGTTGGCCGGGGCGCAGAATGAACTGTCGTCGATGCGTTCGCGCGGGCTGACCGATGCGCATCCCGACGTCATTGCGCTCAAAAGCCAGATCGCTTCGCTGAAAGCCATGGCGGACCGCGAAGGCGCGGGCGGCGGTGGCGGCGGCAATTCGCAGAACCCGGCCTATGCCTCGCTCGCCGCGATGCGCGCCGAGCGGCAGGCGACGGTGAGCGCGCTCAATGCGCGCAAGGCGCAGCTGACCGGCGACATCGCGCGGATCACGTCGCAGCAGATCCAGAACCCCGGCATCGCCGCCGAATATGACCGGATCAACGGCGAATATACCGCGTTCAAGGCGCAATATGACAAATTGCTGGGCCAGCGCGAGCAGGTGCGGATGCGCGGCGACGTGCAGACCGAAACCGATGCGATCAAGATCGAACTGCTTGATCCGCCGACGAAACCCACCAGTCCGGCAGCGCCCAACCGGCCGCTGTTCCTGACCATCGTTCTGCTCGCTGGGATTGGCGGCGGCATTGGTGCGGCGTTCGGGCTGGGTCAGGTCCGCGCCAGCTATGCCACCGCGGCGAAGCTGGAACGCGCCAGCGGCCTGCCGGTGATCGGATCGATCACCGAAGTGGTGACCCCCGAACGTCATGTCGAACGGCGCAAGAAGCTGGTGTGGCTGGCGAGCGGAAGTGGCGCGCTGGTCGGGCTCTACGCCCTGCTGCTGGTCGCCGAATTCATCCAGCGCGGCATGGTTGCGTGACCGGGGACGATGACATGAACGACCAACGCAAAGTCAAGCGCCCGCCCTCGCTGCTCGAACGCGCCGCCGATATGTTCGGGCTCGATCCCGCCGCCAATGCGCCGACGATCGATGTGTCGAGCCTGCCGCCCGAAGCGCCGAAAAAGGCGAAGACGGTCAAGGCAGAACCCGTCGCCGAAGTGCTGCCGCCCGAGAGCGTCGAACCCGTCGTCGAGGCCGCGCCGACGGTCGAAACGGCCCCGACGCCCAAGCCTTCGCCGCGCAAGGAGCTTGCCAAGGCAGCCCCCGCGATCGTGCCGACGCGGCAGGGGACGATCAACCGCGAACGGCTTGCGTCGCGCGGGATGATCGTACCGGGCACGCCGGTCACCGGAATTTCCGAAGAATATCGCATCGTGAAGCGCGAGCTGATCCGCAATTTCGGCGGCGTCGGCAATCGCCCGATCCTGCCGCGCGGCCACCGCGTGCTGATCGCTTCGGCCAATCCGGGTGAGGGCAAGACCTTCTCCGCGGTCAATTTGGCGCTCAGCCTGGCGGTCGAGGCCGACCATGACGTGCTGCTGATCGACGCCGACATCGCCAAACCCAGCGTGCTCGAAGCCTTGGGGCTGGAGGATGGCCCGGGGCTGATGGACGCGCTGGCCGATGCGCATCTGCCGCTGGGCGACTGTCTGATCCAGACCGACATTCCGGGGCTGAAAGTCATGCCCGCGGGGACTGGACATATGCACGACACCGAATTGCTCGCCTCGGCGCGCACCGATGCGTTGCTGGCGCAGCTCGAACAGGGCGTCCCCGGGCGCATCCTGATCATCGATTCGCCGCCGGTGCTGGCGGCATCGCCCGCCGCGGTGCTCGCGGGGCATGTCGGCCAGACGATCATGGTCGTGCGCGCCGACGAAACTTTGGAATCCGCGCTGCGCGACGCGATCGGCCTGATGGGCGCGTGTCCGCATATCCAGCTGCTGCTCAACGGGGTGAAATTTTCGCCGGGTGGCCGCCGCTTCGGCACCTATTACGGACAAGGAGGCGCGTGATGCGCACCACCACCACTTTGCGCCACGCAGGAGCGCTTGCGGCGCTGCTGCTGGCGGGAACCGCAACGGGTGCGCAGGCGCAATTTTCGGGCGATCCCGCTTCGGGCGCCAGCGACGCGCCGACGAGCGCTCCGGCGGCAGAACCGGGCCGCGCGGCGAAGCGCGCCGAAGGCCGCCGCGCCCAGCGGCAGGTCGATGTCAGCCCCTATCTGGAGGTCGGGCAGGTGCTGACCGCCGATCTGAAGAATGGCGGCGACGTCCTGACCTATACCAATGTTGCGGTCGGGGTGGATGCTACGATCGTGACGACGCGCGCCGAACTGGCCGCGACGCTGCGCTATGAACATCGCTTTGGATGGAACGGCGGGCTGGGCGATTCCGATACGATCAGCGGGCTGGCTCGCGGCCGGATCGAGGCGGCGCGCGGATTGAACCTGGAGGGCGGCGCACTTGCCACCCGAACCCGCGCCGACGGGCAGGGCGCCGATAGCGGATTGTTCATCGGTAACGCGAGCAATGTCGCGAACCTCTACTCCGTCTATGCAGGGCCGACCTTTGCGCGCCGCATCGGCGGGCTCGACGTCGGGGCCGGCTATCGCTTCGGCTATACCAAGGTCGATGTCGATGAGCCCGCGCTCCTGTCGCCGGGGTCACAGCCGCAGGATATTTTCGACAGCTCGACCAACCATGTCGCGTGGGCCAGCGTCGGCGCGCGGCCCGGCGACCTGCCGTTCGGCTGGCAGTTGTCGGGCGGCTACGAACGCGAAGATGCGAGCCAGCTCGACCAAAGGTTCGATGGCAAATATGCCCGCGCCGATGTGACGATGCCGATCGGTCCGACCGTCGCGCTGCTGGGCGGCGTGGGTTACGAAGACATCGAGATTGGCCAGCGCGATCCGGTGCTCGACGTAAACGGCGTGCCCGTGCGCGATGCCAACGGCCGTTTCATCACCGATAAATCGACCCCGCGCCAGCTGTCGTTCGATACCGACGGGCTGATCTGGGACGCCGGGGTGATGTGGCAGCCGAGCCGCCGCACGTCGGCGACCGCGCGGGTCGGGCGCCGTTATGGCGACACCATCTATACCGGCAGCTTTTCCTATCGTGCCGATCATGCGACGACGATCCAGGTCGGCGTGTACGACGGGCTGTCGAGCCTGGGCCGTGGCCTGTCGGGCGGGCTGGCGGCGCTGCCGACCCAGTTCGATCCGACGCGCAACCCGATCGGCGGGACGATCAATCCGTGCGTGTTTGGGCAGGAGGGCGGCGGATGCCTGAACAACCAGCTCGGCAACGCGACCTCGGCGCAATATCGCAGCCGCGGCGTGCAGGCGACGATTGGGTCGCGCTATGCCGGGTGGAGCTATGGCGTCGGCATCGGATATGACCAGCGCAAGTTGCTGGCGCCGCTGCTGTCGCCAATCGCCAACCTGAACGGGATCAAGGACGAGAATTATTATCTCTTCCTGTCGGCAGGACGCCAGCTCGACGTCGATTCGGACATCAGCCTGACGGGTTATCTCAACTATTTCGACAACGGCGCGCCGGGGGCGAGCGACGTCCAGTCGGCGGGGCTGTCGGCGGCCTATTCGCGGCGCTTCTGGCGCGGTCTGACCGGGACCGCGGCGGCCAGCCTCAACGCCTTTGATCAGGACGGCTTCAACAGCCAGCTTATTGGTTCAGCTTTGGTGGGACTGCGTTACAACTTCTGACCAGGCAAACGGGAATTTTGACGATGTACGATCAGTTCTATGGTTTCACCGGGCGTCCGTTCCAGCTGACGCCAGACCCGCACTTCTATTTCGAAAGCGGCACCCACCGCAAGGCGATGTCCTACCTCGGCTACGGACTCGCGCAGGGCGAGGGCTTTATCGTCATCACCGGCGACGTCGGCGCGGGCAAGACGACGCTGGTCGGCCATCTGATGAACACCATCGACCCCAATCGCCTGACCGCCGTCAAGCTGGTGTCGACGCAGGTCGAGGGCGACGATCTGCTTCGCCTGGTTGCCGAACAGTTCGGGATCGAATGGGAAGGCGAAAGCAAGGCCGAGTTGCTGCGGTCGATGGAGCAATATCTGCGCGAACAGGCGCGCGCGGGGAAACGCACGTTGCTGATCGTCGACGAGGGGCAGAATCTTGCGATCTCGGCGCTTGAAGAATTGCGGATGCTGTCGAACTTCCAGCTCGGTGGCCATTCGCTGCTGCAGATCTTCCTGCTCGGTCAGCCCGAGTTTCGCCAGACCCTGTTCCATTCGCCGACGCTGGAACAATTGCGCCAGCGGGTGATCGCGACGCATCACCTTGACCCGATGGAGCCCGAGGAGGTCGAGCCTTATATCCTCCACCGGCTGGGCAAGGTCGGCTGGACCGGCAACCCGAGCTTCAGCCCCGACGCGTTCGAGGAAATTTTCGATTATAGCGAGGGCGTGCCGCGCAAGCTGAACGTGCTGGTCAGTCGTTTGCTGCTGTACGGCGCGGTCGAGCAGATGACGCGGATCACGGCGCAAAATGTGCGCTCGGTGGTGGCGGAGATCGAGGCCGACCGCGGCATCGACGCGTCGACGCTGGCGCCGCTGCCGGTCGAGGAAGTCGTCGCGGCGGCTGCCGCTGCGGTTGCGCCGACCCCGGCGCCCTTTGCGGCACCGACGGCAGCGAACGAAACCGCGCTCGAATGGCCGCAGCGCGCTGCCGACGGGCGTCCGCCCTTTGCGGAGCCTGAGCAGGCGGCCATGCTGACTCCGCCCGACCCGAGCGCCGACGAAGTTCTGGCGCGCATGGCCGCGGCGGATGGCGGCGCTCCGGCGGCACCCGCGATCGATCCCGAACAGCTGGCGGCGCTCGAAGCCCAGATTGCGTCGCTCGAGGCGCGGCTGGTCGAACAGGATGCCGCGCTGCGCCGCGTGCTCGACCTGCTGATCGAATGGGTCGAGCGCGATCCCGAAAATGCGCCCAATCCGGCGACGTCGCGGACCTGGGCAGCCTGACAGCCGCCGCGAAATCGGCTATCCGGTCGATGAAGGTGAAAAATGATGCAGAACGGCCTGTCGGTCGATGTCGAGGACTGGTTCCAGGTCGGCGCCTTTGAGCGCACGATCGACCGCGCCGACTGGCCGACGCTCGAGTGCCGGGTCGAGGCGAATTGCGACGCGGTGCTGCAGATTTTCGCCGATGCGGGGGCGAAGGGGACGTTCTTCACGCTGGGCTGGGTCGCCGAGCGCTATCCGGCGCTGATCAAGCGGATCGTCGGCGCGGGGCATGAGCTGGCGAGCCATGGATATGACCATAAACGCGTGTTCAACATGACCGCCGATGAATTTGCCGCCGACCTCAAGCAGACGCAGGCCATCCTTGAGGATCTCGGCGGCGTCGCCGTGCGCGGTTATCGCGCGCCGAGCTTCTCGGTCGATACGCGCACGCCATGGGCGCACCAAGTGCTGGCCGAACAGGGCTATGCCTATTCGAGCAGCGTCGCGCCGGTCGTCCACGACCATTATGGCTGGCCGCAAAGCCCGCGCCATGCGTGGCGGCCGCTGCCCGATAGCGAGCTGGTCGAATGGCCGGTGACGACGGCGCGCTATGCCGGGCGCACCCTCGCAGCAGGCGGCGGCGGCTTCATGCGGATGCTGCCCTATGGCTTCACGCGCTGGGCGATCGCGCGGATGAACGCCGAGGGGCATCCGGCCATCCTCTATTTCCACCCATGGGAAATCGACCCCGGCCAGCCGCGCGTTGCCGACGCACCGTTGAAATCGAAAATCCGTCATTACAGCGGCTTGGCGGCCATGGCTGGCAAGTTGAAGAAGTTGCTCGCCGATTTCGAATGGACGCGCGCTGACGCGTTGCTCCCGGCGCAACAGCAGCGCGCCGAGCCGTGGCGCGCCGCGGCGTGAATGCGCCGATCCGTCCGGTGAAGGATGGTTTTTCCGGCGCGCCGTTGTCCGATGCGGCGGCGTGGGACGCCTATGTCGCCGCACATCCGCAGGCGACGCCCTTTCACAGCCGCGCCTGGTGCGAGGCGATCACCAAGGCGACGGGGCACGTCTGCCATCTGGTGACCGCACGCGATGCGGGCGGGGCGCTGACGGGGCTGTTACCGCTCCACCATGTCCGCTCGCCGCTGTTCGGGCAGGCGCTGGTCGGCAGCGGGTTTGCGGTCGATGGCGGCATCCTGGCTGATGATCCGGCGGTGGCGGCTACGTTGGCCGAGGGTGCTGCGGCGATGGCGAAATCGCTTGGCGTCGCGTCGGTCGAACTGCGCGGCGGGCCGCGACCCGAAGGTGATGGTTGGCGGGAAGAAGCAGGCGTTTACGCAGGCTTTGCGCGCGATCTCACTAGCGACGACGATGCCGAACTGCTGGCGATCCCGCGCAAGCAGCGTGCCGAGGTACGCAAGGTGCTGGAGAGCGGCTTGACCGTGACGACGGGTCGCGATGCGGCGGAGCGGCGCGACCATTATCGCACCTATGCGACCAGCGTCCGTAACCTTGGGACGCCGGTGTTTCCCAAGGCGCTGTTCGACGCGGTGCTCGATGCGTCCGGCGACGATGCCGATATATTGACTGTGCGGCAGGACGGGCGCCCGGTTGCGAGCGTGCTCAGCCTGTATTGGCGCGGCACGGTGATGCCCTATTGGGGCGGCGGGATTGCTGATGCACGGCGGCTGCGCGCGAACGAGCTGATGTATTTCGCGCTGATGCGCCATGCGCGGGGCAAGGGGTGCACGCGCTTCGATTTCGGGCGGTCGAAGGTTGGAACCGGGCCGTATAGCTACAAAAAGAACTGGGGGTTCGAACCGCAGCCACTGGTCTATGCGCGCTGGCTGGCGCCGGGCGAGACGCCCCGTGATACCAATCCGAATAGCGCCAAATATCGGTTTCAAGTCGACATTTGGAAGAAATTGCCGCTGTGGGCGGCGAACCGGATCGGGCCGCTGATCGCGCGCGGATTGGGGTGATCGGGCGTGGGCGATACCATTTTGTCATTGCGAGCCGCAGGCGAAGCGGCAATCGCCAGCCATGGATCTTGCGCAGGGTCGATGGCTGGAGATTGCTTCGCCCGCGGCTCGCAATGACGGGATAGTCACGACTTGGCCGAAATCCTGTTCCTCGTGCACCGCGCGCCGTGGCCGCCCGACCGCGGCGACCGGATCCGCAGCTGGCATATGTTCGAGGCGCTGGCCAAGCTGGCGCCGGTGCATGTTGCGGCACTCGCCGATAATGAACAGGACGCCGCGATTGCGCGCGAAAAAATAGCACCGCTTTGCACGAGTTTGGCGATCGAAGTGCGCAATGTGTCGCGCCCGGTGGCGCTTGTGCAGGCGGTGCTGCGCGGCGAGCCGGTGTCGAACCGACTGTTCAAAAATGCCGCGCTTGCGCGCCATGTCGATACGTTGGTTCGCGGTGGGAGCATCACCCATATCGTCGGCTTCTCGGGCCAGATGGCGCAATACCTGCCCGCCAGTTTTGACGGCTCGGCGCTGATGGATTTTGTCGATGTCGATTCGGCCAAATTCGCGACCTATGCCGAGCAGGACCGGCGTCAGCCTTTGCATTGGGTGCATCAACGCGAGGCGCGGGTGCTGGGTGCTTATGAAGCCAAGGTCGCGCGGCGCGTCGATGCCAGCCTGTTTGTCAGCGAGGCCGAGGCGGCGCTGTTCCGGACGCGCAGCGGGCTTGGCGCCGACAAGGTGCGCGCGGTCGAAAATGGCATTGACACCGACAGGTTCGATCCGGCGCTGACATTCGACGCGGTCGATAACGGCGAAGGGCCGCTCGCGGTGTTCACCGGCCAGATGGACTATCGCCCCAATATCGACGCGGTGCGCTGGTTCGCCGCCGACATTCTTCCGCTGATCCGCCAGCAGCATCCGGCTTCGCGTTTTGCAATCGTCGGGCGGGCGCCGAGCGACGAGGTGCGCGCGCTTGCAAAGCTGCCGGGCGTGACCGTGACCGGCGAGGTGCCGGATGTGCGACCCTGGCTTGCCGCCGCCGATGCGGTGGTCGCGCCGCTGCTGCTGGCGCGCGGGGTGCAGAATAAATTGCTCGAGGCGATGGCGATGGCGCGGCCGGTGGTGGCGAGTGCGGCGGCTGCCGAAGGGATCGATGCGACAGCAGGAGAGCACCTGCTCGTCGCCGACGATGCCGACGGCATGGCCGCCACGGTGGGGTCGCTATTCGAGGATCGCGCCGCTGCTGCCGCGATGGGGCAGGCGGCGCGGGCGCGGATGATTGCGCGCTATGGCTGGGATGCGCGACTGGCGCCGCTGCGTGAGCTGCTGGGGCTGCCCGCATGACGTTGTGGCAACGCCATCTGGGCGCGCTCGCACTGCTCACGGCGGCGGTCCTCGTGATCTTCTGGCGCGATGCCGCCGATATGGCGGGCATCTGGTGGCACAGCTCGACCTTTACCCATTGCCTGCTGATGGTGCCGATGATCGGCTGGCTGGTGTCGCAGCGCATCGACCTGCTGCGCCCGCTGACCCCCAGCTTTTGGTGGCCCGCGCTGGTCTGGATGGCGGGGGCGGGACTGGTGTGGCTGGTCGGCGAGGCGGCGGGGGTCGGGCTGTTTAGGCAACTCGGGCTGGTGCTGATGCTGCAAGGCGCGGTCGGCGCGGCGCTGGGCGAGAAGCTGGTGCGAGGGCTGCTGTTCCCGCTCGGCTATGCGCTGCTGCTGGTGCCGTTCGGCGAGGAACTGGTGCCGCTGCTCCAGACCTTTACCGCGCATATCAGCGTCATCCTGCTCCATTTGTCGGGCATTTCCGCCGAGATGGAAGGGGTGTTTATCACCACGCCCGCGGGATTTTTCGAGGTCGCCGAGGAATGTTCGGGGGTCAATTTCCTGATCGCGATGATGGCCTATGCGGTGTTCGCGGCGCATATGTGTTTCAAAAGCTGGACGCGGCGGATCGTCTTCGTCTTGGCTGCCTTGGCGGCAACGATCCTTGCCAATGCGCTGCGCGCTTATGGCACGATGGTTGCGGCCGAAATCTGGGGGATCGAAGCGGCGGGCGGGATCGATCATATCTTCTATGGCTGGATCTTTTTCGGGCTGGTGATTGCGATCGTGATGCTGGTGGCGTGGCGCTGGTTCGATCGGCCCGCGAACGATGTTGCGGTCGATGTGAGCGGGCTTGGTGGCCCGTCGCGCTTTGCCGGTGCGGCGAAGGCGGTGCTGCCCGCTGCGCTCGCCATCCCGCTGATCTTTGCTGGCTGGGCATGGCTGGTCGGCGGGCGCAGCGCGCCGCTGCCCGCGACAATGGCAGTCGAGGCGCCGCGCGGATGGAGCGTGGCGAGCGCCGAGGGCATGGCGTGGACGCCACGCTTCGACGGCGCCGATCAGCGTCTGCTGCGGCATTTCGTCGATGCCGAGGGGCGCCGGGTGACCATCGCGATTGGTGGTTATGAACGTCAGGCCGAAGGGCGCGAGGTCGTTGCGTTCGGGCAGGGGGCGATCGACCCCGACAGCGAATGGGCGTGGAGCGCGGCGCTGCCCGCGGTTGAGGGCGCGCGAACCGAACGCTTGCTGCACCCCGGCCCGGTGCTGCGCGACGCGGCGACTTGGTATGTCGTTGATGGCGCGGCGACCGGCGATCCGCGCCGCGCGAAGCTCGCGGGGCTGAAAGCACGGCTGCTCGGCGGCGATCCGCGTGCGCTGTCGCTGATCGTGTCGAGCGAAGACCGGTACGGCGGGCGCGATGCGATAGAGGATTTCGTTTCCGCGTCGGGCGGAGCCAAGGCAATGGCTGACCGCGCCTTGAAAACCCGCTAGGGACCGCGCCATGTGTGGGATCGCGGGTATCTATCATCTGGAGACGGCCAAGCCCGTCGATCCGGCGCGGCTGCGCGCGATGTTGTCGCCGATGCAGCATCGCGGCCCCGACGGAGCGGGCGAGTGGACCGCGGCGGGGGTCGGGCTGGGCCATTTGCGTCTGTCGATCATCGACATCGAGGGCAGCCCGCAGCCAATGGCGAGCGACGATGAGGCGGTGACGCTCACCTACAACGGAGAAATCTATAATTTTCGCGAGCTGCGCGCCGAGCTTGAGGATCGCGGCCACCGCTTCCGCACCAGCGGCGATACCGAGGTGATCATCGCGGCGTGGCGGCAATGGGGGCCGGATTGCCTGTCGCGGCTGAACGGGATGTTCGCTTTCGCGATCCACGATCATCAGCGCGGTTGCCTGTTCTTGGCGCGCGACCGCTTGGGGGTGAAGCCGCTGCATTATGCGCGGCTGTCGGACGGATCGGTGGCGTTTGCGTCGGAGTTGAAAGGTCTGCTGCGCAATCCGTTGCTCAGACAGGAAGCGAACCTCACCGCGATCGAGGATTTCCTGGCCTTCGGTTATGTCCCCGATGACAATTGTATCGTCGCCGGGGTCGAGAAGCTGGCCGCGGGTCACTATCTGCTGCTCGAACGCGGCAAGCCGGTGCCGGCGCCGACGCGCTGGTGGGCGCCCGATTTTTCGAAGCGCATCCGGGCTTCGGAAGGCGAGGCGGCCGAGCATCTGGTTCATCTGATGCGCGCCGCGGTGACCGACCGCATGGTCGCTGACGTGCCGCTCGGCGCCTTCCTGTCGGGCGGGGTCGATAGCAGCGCAGTCGTCGCGCTGATGGCCGAGGCGACTGCGAAGGCGGTCAAGACCTGTACCATCGGCTTCGATCAGGCGGCGCTCGACGAGACCGCCTATGCGCAGCAAATTGCCGAGCGTTTCGCCACCGATCACCGTACCCGCACCGTGTCGTCGGGCGACTTCGGGTTGGTCGACACGATCGCCGATCATTTCGACGAACCCTTTGCCGACGCCAGCGCGCTGCCGACCTACCGCGTGTGCGAACTCGCGCGTGAAGAGGTGACGGTGGCGTTGTCGGGCGATGGGGCGGACGAGGCATTCGCGGGATACCGCCGACTGGTGTTCCAGCATCAGGAGGAACGGCTGCGCGGGCTGATCCCCGGCTTCCTGCGCCGCGGGGTGCTGGGGCCGCTGGCGAAGGTGTGGCCGCAAATGGACTGGGCGCCGCGCCCGCTGCGCGCCCGCGCGACGCTGGCGAGCCTGTCGAAGAGCGGGTCCGAGGGCTATGCCGAGGCGGTCGGGGTGACCGGCGTGGGGCAGCGCTCGCGGCTGTTCAACGATGCGGCGCATCATGCGCTGGGCGATCATGTCGCCGAGGCGCGCTACTGGAAGGCGATGGTCGACGCGCCGGCGCGCGAACCGCTTGACCGCGCGCAATATGCCGACCTGATGATCTGGCTGCCCGGCGACATCCTGACCAAGACCGACCGGATGAGCATGGCGGTGAGCCTGGAGGCGCGCGAGCCGCTGCTCGATTACCGGCTGATCGAATTTGCCGCGAGCCTGCCCGCGTCGATGCGCGTCAAGGGATCGACGGGCAAGGCGATCATGAAGCAGGCGATGGAACGCTATCTGCCGCACGACATCCTCTATCGGCCGAAGATGGGGTTTGTGACCCCGGTGTCGCAATGGTTCCGCGGGGCGCTGGTCGAGCAAGCGAGGGGGCTGGCGACGTCGTCGACGCTGGCGCGGTCGGGCTGGTTCGACATGGCCGAGATCGAACGGATTGTGGCGGCGCACCAGTCGGGGCGGCGCGACCATGGGCGGTTGATCTGGCAGTTTTTCATGCTGGAGAAGTCGCTGGCGAAATTGTTCGGGATATAGCGCTGATTCTACCCTCCCGCTTGCGGGAGGGGTCGGGGGAGGGCATGTTTCGTGCGCGGCGATTTTTGACAGGCCCTCCCCTAGCCCCTCCCGCAAGCGGGAGGGGAACAGCGAAATCGCCACCCCATTTTAACTCCTGCCTGCTAACCTCCACCCGATGACGGTGCATCCCGCCTTTCCCGCCAACGCCGCCACCGCCGAACCTTTGACGGTGCGCGTCGTTGATCCGCTGGCGCTGTCACCCGAACTGGCAGCGGCGTGGGACCGGCTGGCGGCGGAGGCGAGCGAGCCGAACCCCTTTGCCGAACGCTGGTGCCTGCAATCTGCGCTGCACCTGCTCGACCCCGAACGTCACGCCCGGCTGGTTATGGTCCGCGATGGCAGCGATGGCCCGGTGATCGGGATCATGCCGGTGGCCGCCGCGACGCATTATGGTCGCCTGCCGCTGCGCCATGTGACCGGTTGGGCGCATCCCAATCATTTCCATGGCGCGCCCCTGGTGCGCGCCGGGTTTGAGCGCCTGTTCTGGTCGATCCTGCTCGGTTGGTGCGATGCGGCGCCGTGGGCGCGCACGCTGCTGCATGTGCCGCGGCTGACCGCGGACGGCCCGCTTCACTGCGCGCTGATCGACGTGGCGCGGGTGCGCGGGGGTGAGGCCGAGGTCGTCCACCGCGAGGAACGCGCGCTGCTCGACAGCGACCTGTCGCCCGCGGACTATTGGGACGCCGCGGTGCGCGCCAAGAAACGCAAGGAACTCAGGCGGCAGGCAAACCGGCTTGCCGAACAGGGCGCGGTGCGCTTGCGGCGCTGGCAGGCGGGCGAGGCGATCGAACCGTGGATCGATGCGTTTCTCGATCTTGAGGCGCGCGGCTGGAAAGGCCGCGCAGGATCGGCGCTCGCCAGCCACAGCGACACCCAGGCATGGTTCCGCGCGATCCTGACCGGCGCCGCGGAAGCGGGGCGGCTCGACATGCGCGCGCTGGATCTGGATGAGCGGCCGCTGGCGATGCTGATCAACTTCCGGGCGCCGCCGGGGGGCTTTTCGTTCAAGACCGCGTTCGACGAGGATTATGCGCGCTTTTCGCCCGGGGTGCTGTTGCAACAGGCGAATCTCGATCTGCTCGACGACCCGGCGATCGCATGGGTCGACAGCTGCGCGGCGCCCGGGCATCCGATGATCGACAGCGTCTGGCGCGAGCGCCGCGCTCTGGTGTGGGTGAACGCTGCCTTGTCGGCGCCCGCCGACCGGCTGCGCTTTGCGATGCTGACCAGGATCGAACGGCTCTGGCGGCGCTGGAAGGCTCCCACCGCGACCGAAAATGAAGTAGAAAGCTCGTCATGACTGCGCATCGGCCGATCACCCGATCTGTTTTCCCGCCCGAAACGCTGGCGACGATGGAGGCGCTCTACCCGCTCCAGGCGGGATTGCTGCACCATCACATCCCAGACCATCCCCTCTTGTCGCTTGAAGCGCTGGCGCAGCTTGGCGAAGGACTGCCTGCGAGCGCGGTCGAATATAATCCGGGCGATGTGCCGATCGGGATCCGCCCCGAGGACATTCCGTCGAACGGCCTGTCGATCGGTGAGACGATCCGCACCATCGACAGTAATGGCAGCTGGGCGGTGCTCAAGAATATCGAAAATGTTCCGGCGTATCGCACCCTGCTGATGGACCTGCTCGGCGAACTCCAATCGGTCGTTGAGCCACGCACGGGTGCGATGCTCACGCCGCAAGGGTTCATCTTCATCTCGTCGCCCGGGTCGATCACGCCGTTTCATTTCGATCCCGAACATAACATCCTGCTGCAATTGCGCGGCACCAAGGTGATGAACGTCTGGCCCGCGGGCGACGAGCGGTTTGCGCATCGCCGCGAGCATGAACGCTATCATGGCGGTGGACACCGCAACCTGCCGTGGGACGAAAGCTATCGCGAAGACGCCCAGCAGGTGCCACTTGGCCCCGGCGATGCGGTGCTGATGCCGGTGATGGCGCCGCATTTTGTTGCCAACGGCGATGCGCCGTCGATCTCGCTGTCGATCACCTGGCGCAGCGAATGGAGTTACCGCGAAGCCGAGGCGCACGCCGCCAACTCCGCATTGCGCCGCATGGGGCTCGATCCGGCGATGCCGCCGCGCTGGCCGAGCTATGCGTGGGCCAAGTCCGTCGGGTGGCGGGTCGCACGAAAGCTGCACATCGTGCACTAATTCCCATTGCCTTCCGGGCCAATTTCCTATCTTTCTGGAAACGGGGCAAAGATTGCGGGGATAATGAAAAATCATTTGGGAGCGCTGCTGCTGTTGGCGGCAATATCCGGTCTTCCGGCAGGCGCAAGCGCCGGGGAAGCGGTGACAGCGGGACCGGAACGTCCGGCGCGCATTGCGACGGCCGAGCTGGCGCAGCTGCCCGAGATATCGAACGCGGCGATATCGCCCGATGGCGCCCGCCTGGCGTTTCTGGCGCGCATCAAGGGCCGTGAGGTCATCGTCTATCGCGGTCTCCACGGACAGGCGGGGCAGCCGATCAACCTGCCCGAAAAGGTCGATTTCAACTGGCTGCGCTGGGCAGGGCCGAACAAGCTGTTGTTCAGCGTCGGTCGTAGCATCCCCTATTTCGGCGAAGAGGCGCTTCAGACAATCCTCGCGATCCATGACCTTACCACTGGTGCGACGAAAATCATCGGCCGCGATGGGCAGGGGTTGGAGGGCGATGATGTGCTGTTCGTCGATCCCGAAGGCCAATATCTGCTGCTGTCAATCCAGCGGACGATCTATGATTATCCATCGGTATTTCGCGTCGCGCTCCCCGATGGCAAGATGAGCGAAATCGTGCGGGCGCGTGCGCCCGTGTGGGAATGGTATGCCGATGATGCAGGCATCGTGCGCGCGGGGGTCGGATGGGATAGCCGCAAACTGAAATTCTTCTACCGCCGCAGCCAGGAGGAAAAATTCGAACAGATCGGGGCGATCAAACCGGGCGACGACGGAGCCTATTTCGACATTGCCAAAGTGGTAGCTGGGTCGGATGACGGCTATGTCCTCAGCGCCGAAAAAACGGGACGTCAGGCGCTCCACAAATTCAACTACCGCACGCGTGAGATTGGCGACCTCGTTTATGGTCACGACGTCTATGACGTGGACGATTATTGGCTGAACATCGATGGCACCGCGCTGGAAGGTGTGTCTTATACCGACGATCGCAGCCGCATCGAATGGTTCGATGCCGGGTCGAAGAAATTGCAGGCCCAGCTCGACCGGGCGATCCCGAACCGGCAGGCTTGGGTGGTGTCAAAGAGCCGCGATGCCAAACAGTTGCTGGTGCTGGCGACGGCGCCCGACGAACCCGGTCTCTATTATTTGCTCGACCGCACCAAGGGCGAGATGTCGCCCATCGCGGCCATGATGCGGGGGTTGCCGCCCGAAATGCTGGCCGAGACAAAGCCGGTGACTTACACTGCGCGCGACGGTACCAAAATTCCAGCCTATCTGACCTTGCCCAAGGGGCGGGCGGCGACGGGGCTGCCGTTGATCGTCCATCCGCATGGCGGCCCCTATGGAGTGCGCGACCGGCTCGACTATGACGCGCACGTCCAATTCTTTGCCAACCGCGGCTATGCCGTGCTGCAGCCCAATTATCGGGGTTCGGGCGGCTATGGCACTGCCTTTGGCGAGGCGGGGGTCGGCCAGATCGGCAAGAAGATGCAGGACGATCTCGACGACGGCATGGATTGGCTGGTCAAGGAGGGGACGGTCGACAAGGCGCGCGTGTGCATGATCGGCGCCTCCTATGGCGGCTATGCAGCGCTGTGGGCGGTGGCCCGCAACCCAGATCGATATCGCTGTGCTGCGAGTTTTGCCGGGGTCGCTGATTGGAAGGCGATGCTGAAATATGACGCGCGCTATCTGACCAAGGAAGCGAATGCGAGCTGGCAGGCGCGCGTCACCGGCGCCGGCGAGCTTGATCTGGTGGCCGTGTCGCCGACGCATCAGGCGAGCCGGATTGCGCGGCCGGTGCTGATCGGACATGGCGAGGATGACAGCAATGTGCCGATCAGCCAGTCGAAAAAACTGGTCGCGGCGCTCAAGGCGGCCGGGAACCGCAATTTCGAATATGTTGCCTATCGTGACGAAGGGCACGGATTCTCCGATCCCGCGAACCAGAAAGACTGGTTTGACAGGCTTGATGCCTTTCTCGCGAAGCATAATCCTGCGGAATGACAGATTGCTTTCAATTGCCGCAAATAGGCGTTATGGGCGCGCATCCTTGAATATCGAGCCCATAGAGGACTGATGGCGAAAGAAGAACTTCTGGAGATGCGCGGCCAAGTGGTCGAACTGCTGCCCAACGCGATGTTTCGCGTCAAACTGGAAAATGGCCACGAGATTCTGGGTCACACCGCGGGCAAGATGCGCAAGAACCGCATTCGCGTGCTGGTTGGCGACGAAGTGCTCGCCGAACTCACCCCCTATGACCTGACCAAGGGTCGGATCACTTATCGCTTCAAGTGAGCAGCGCGGCGAACATTCCCGCGCTCGTTCTGGCTTCGACATCGCCGCGGCGGCGTGAGCTGCTCGCGCGCATCGGTGTGACCCCGGCGCGTATCGCGTCGCCCGACATCGACGAAACGCCGCTGAAGGCCGAACTGCCGCGCGACTATGTGGCCCGGCTTGCCAAGGGCAAGGCGCTGGCGGTCGAGCGCGCCGCGGACGAGGTGGTGCTGGCGGGGGACACGACGGTCGCGGTGGGACGGCGCATCCTGGAAAAGCCCGTCGACGTGGCCGATTTGCGCCGGATGTTGGCGCTCTTGTCGGGGCGGCGGCATCATGTCTATTCGGGGCTGTGCGTTGTCGGCACCGACGGCAAGCCGCGGGTGCGCGTTGCCGACACCGTCGTCGCGTTCAAGGTGCTGAGTGCCGCCGAGATCGACTGGTATGTCGCGAGCGGCGAGGGCATGGGCAAGGCGGGCGGCTATGCGATCCAGGGCCGCGCCGAATGCTTCGTCCGCTTCCTGTCGGGCAGCCATTCGAACGTCGTTGGGCTGCCGCTGTTTGAAACGCGCACCTTGCTGACCAGTGCGGGCATCCCCCTTGGCTGAATGGCTTTACGAAGCCGGGATTGGCGAGGCGCGGGCGGCGCTGGTCGATGGCGACGAGATTCTTGAGGCGCGGATCGAGCGCGAAGGCGCGGGGCCGCGCGTCGGGGCGATTGTCGCGGCGCGGCTGGTCGAGGCCGGGAAGGTGCCGCTGGTGGTGCTCGACTGGCCCGGCGCGCCGACGGCTTCGCTGACGGGGCTGCCACCCGCGACATCGATTGGTGCGGCGCTGACCGTCGAGATCACCCGTATGACGCTGCGCGAACGCGGGCGCGACAAGCCGGCGCGGGCGCGGGTTGCCGAGGCGGGCGCGGTCATCGGCGATGGTCCCGACCTGCGCGCGCGCATCGCGTCGAGTGGCCTGCCGGTGACCGAACTGCGCGCTACCGACGCCGATCGGCTGGAACAGGCAGGCTGGTCCGAACTGATCGATCATGTCCGCAGCGGCCATTGGCCGTTCGACGGCGGCGCGCTGTGGGTCGATGCGACTCCGGCGATGGTGCTGATCGACATCGATGGCGAGGGCGACGCGCTGGCGCTGGCCAAGGCGGGCGCACGCGCTGCGGCGGCGGTAATCCGCTGCTGCGACATCGGCGGCTCCATTGGCATCGATTTCCCGTCGCTGCCCGACCGCGCCGGACGCCAGGCGATCGACGCCGCGGTCGATGCGGCGCTGCCGCAGCCTTATGAACGCACTGCGGTCAACGGCTTCGGGCTGATGCAGATCATCCGCCGCCGCGAGCGTCCGTCGCTGATCGAGCAAGTCGTGCTGGATCCCGTCGCGACCGACGCGGCTCTTTTGCTGCGGCAGGCCGAGCGCGCGGTGGGGGCAGGGGTGCTGACCTTGACCGCGCGGGCCGCCGTGATCGACCATATTGCGGCGCATCCGGCGTGGACCCAGCTGCTGCAAAATCGCACGGGGCGTCCGGTCCAGCTGACCGCCGACGCCGCCAGCAAAGGAACCGGACATGCCCAGTAGACCGCCGCGCTGCCCGCTGTGCGGCAAGCCGCGCGAGGCAGAATTTAAACCCTTTTGCAGCCGCGGCTGCCGCGACCGCGACCTGCTCAACTGGTTCGGCGAAAGCTATGCCGTGCCCGCCGCGCAGGCGCCCGACGGCACCGCCGACGATGATCGTTTCGACGAAGGTTGAGGCCGGAAAAGGGGCATCACAAAGCCACTGGACAGGACCCAAAGCCCTGCCTATAGCCGCCGCTCGCCAGCGCGACCGTCGGGTCGCAGCGGCCCTGCCCGGGTAGCTCAGTTGGTAGAGCATGCGATTGAAAATCGCAGTGTCGGCGGTTCGAACCCGTCCCCGGGCACCATTTCTCTGCTAAGCCCAGCGACGAGTGGCCGAGCCTTTGGCCCGGTATGGCGGGAAGGAAAGTCGTGGGTCGCATCATCCTGTTCAACAAACCCTATGGCGTGTTGTCGCAGTTTACCGATCGCGGCGCGCCCGAGACCCGCGCGACGCTGTCCGACTATATCGATGTGCCGCAGGTGTATCCCGCAGGACGGCTCGACCGCGACAGTGAGGGGTTGCTGATCCTGACCGATGATGGCGCGTTGCAAGCGCGCATTGCGTCGCCGCGGCACAAGACGTCCAAGACCTATCTGGTGCAGGTCGAGGGCGAGCCCGATGTGGCCAGCCTTGATCGGCTGCGGGCGGGGGTCATACTCAATGATGGTCCGACCCGGCCGGCAGAAGCGCGGCGGATCGAACCGCCGCGCTTGTGGCCGCGCGATCCGCCGGTGCGCTTTCGCAAAAGTGTCCCCGACAGCTGGCTGGAGATCATCATCACCGAGGGCCGCAACCGTCAGGTGCGACGGATGACAGCGGCAGTTGGCTATCCGACGCTGCGGCTTGTGCGGATACGCATCGGTGTGTGGGAACTGGGCGACTTGGCACCCGGTGCGTGGCGCGAGGTGGGGTAGGGCGTTCGAGATATCTCTCGTCATTGCGTTCGTAATTTATGTTGCAGTGCAAACTGTTGCTTTTCAGTCACAAATCGCGAGAAAATCGGTGTAGTGCAGCGGCGCCGCGTTGACGCGGCGCGCGGGGTTATTACAGCGATCCGTTCCGGTGGGGCATCTCCCGCTTTGGCGAAAGGCCGCGCTTGCACCGGTTTGGAGAGAGAGACATCATGACTTTGCGCAACCTTTTGCTGGGCGCCACGATGCTGTGTGCCAGCGCTACCCCCGTCATCGCTTTTGCCCAGGACGCCGCCCCCGCGGATGATACGGCGGTTGCAATCGACGACACCGACTATGGCAATGACATCATCGTCACCGCGTCGAAGCGGTCGCAGACGTTGCAAGATACCCCGGTTGCCGTTTCGGTCACCTCCGCGGCGCAGCTGGAGGAATCGCAGATCCGCGATCTTATCGACCTGCAGACCGCCGTCCCCAGCCTGCGCGTGTCGCAGCTCCAGTCGAGCGCCAACACCAATTTCATCATCCGCGGCTTCGGCAATGGTGCGAACAACGCCGGCATCGAACCGTCGGTCGGCGTGTTCATCGACGGCGTCTATCGCTCGCGTTCGGCTGCGCAGATCGGCGACCTTCCCAATGTCGAGCGCATCGAAGTGCTGCGCGGTCCGCAGTCGACCCTGTTCGGCAAGAACGCATCGGCGGGCGTGATCAGTATCGTGACGCAAAAGCCGCAGTATGAATTCGGCGGCTCGGCCGAAGTCACCTATGGCAATTTCAACGCCATCACCGTCAAGGGCGACGTGACCGGCCCGATCAGCGAGACCGTCGCTTTCTCGATCGGCGGCAGCTACAACCGCCGCGACGGTTATGCGCAGGATCTGAATCTCGACACCGACGTAAACGATCGCAACCGTTGGGGGGTGCGTGGCCAGTTGCTTTTCGAACCGACCGACGCGCTGTCGATCCGCCTGATCGGCGACTATGACAAGATCGACGAAAATTGCTGCATCGCGGGTAACGTCATCGCCGGCCCGACGATCGGGATCACCAACGCCCTGGTCGGCGGCCCCAGCGTCGATGCCAACAACCCCTTCTCGTTCGACGTCTACAACAATTTCCTGTCGACGAACGAGATCGAAAATTACGGCGGTTCGGGGCAGATCGACTATGATCTGGGCAACCTCGCTCTGACCTCGATCACCGCGTACCGCAAGGTCAAGGCGCTCACCAACCAGGATTCGGACTTCACCAGTGCCGACCTGATCGGCGAGAACAGCCAGGATCTGGGGATCGATACCTTCACCCAGGAACTGCGCATCACGTCCGACTTCGACGGCCCGCTCAACTTCCTGCTCGGTGGCTATTATTTCAACGAGAAGATCAAGCAGAAGAACGATATCCGCTTCGGCACTGATTTCCGCGATTATGGCAATGCGCTGATCCAGGCGGCCAGCGGTGGCGCGCTGAGCGTACCGTTGCTTGAGGGAACCTTTGGCGCGCTGGAAGGCGCTCCCGCGCGTTATGTCGGTACCTTCTTCCGTGCCGGTGATGGTCTTGACGAGGCGTACCGCCTGAAGGACGAAGCCTTTTCGATCTTTGGCACCGTCGATTTCGAGGTGACCGACCGGCTGACGCTGTCGCTGGGCGGCAACTACACCAAGGATCGCAAGAATTTTTCGACCAATGTGATCAGCACCGACACCTTCTCGGGCATCAACCTGGATGCGCCGCAATTTGCACCGTTCCGCAACCAGCTGATCCTGGGCGGCGCATTGCAGCAGGCGGGAGTCAATCCGAACAATCCGGCAGCAGTCGCAGCGTTCGCTACCAATCCCGCCACGGCGCCGATTTTCCAGCAGTTCGTGGCTTTTGCGGCCGCCAACCAGAACAACCCGGCGGCGAACCCGCTCGGTGGGCTGCGAGCTTTCCAATTCCTGCCGCCGTTCCTGAACGTCCCCAATTCGGTTGAGGATGGCAAGACCCGCGACAGCGATTTCTCGTACAGCGTCCGCGCGGCTTATGAAGTGACCGACACGGTCAATGTCTATGCGACCTATGCGACTGGCTTTAAGGCAAGCTCGGTCAACCTGTCGCGCGACAGTCGTCCGTTGGCGTCGGATCTTGCGGCGATCACCGCCGCTGGACTTCGCACGCCGAACCTTGCAACGGGATCGCGCTTTGCGGCTCCTGAAGAATCGACGGTTTATGAGTTCGGCCTGAAAGGCCAGTGGGACGTTGCGGCGGTCAACATCGCGGTGTTCAAACAGTCGATCAAGGGTTTCCAGTCGAACGTGTTCACCGGCACCGGCTTTGCGCTGGCCAATGCCGGCAAGCAGTCGACGTTTGGTATCGAGTTCGATGGTTCGGTGCGGCCGGTCGAGGGACTCAATCTGACGCTGGCAGCGACCTATCTCGACGCCAAGTACGACAGCTTCGTCAACTCGGCCTTCGGCGACATCTCGGGCACCACGCCTGCGGGTATCCCCGCGCTGTCGATGTCGATGGGCGCCACCTACACGCATGAATTTGCCGGTGGGACCAAGGCGATCGCGCACGTCGATTATGCCTACGAAAGCCCGGTCCAGATCGTCGAAGGCCTGAGTGGCTTCCCGGCGGGCGTCGTCGAAAGCCTGCAGCGCGAGGTGAACTCGCTCAACGCATCGTTCACGATCCGCCTGACCAACGGGCTCGACGTCGGCGTGTGGGGTCGCAACCTGACCAACGCGCAGTATCTGACGACGATCTTCCCGGCGGTGGCGCAGGCGGGCAGCGTGTCGGGCTATCCCAGCCAGCCGCGCACCTATGGCGGCACCGTTCGCTTCAAATTCTGATTGGTTGAGGGGCGGGGCGGTCAAACGCCTCGCCCACCCGATCAGCGGACAAAAGAAAACCCCGGCCTCTCGACGGAGAGGCCGGGGCTTTTTTGTTGGCGTTGCCGCCTTGGCTTTAGAACTTCACGCCCGCCGCGATGCCGTAGCGGCGCGGTTCGAGGGTGAAGATGTTGGTGTAGTTCCCCGACGACTGATCGGTGATGTACAGGCCAGTGACGCTGTTGGCGTCAAAGACGTTCTGGATGAAGCCTTTGACATACCATTTGTCGTCGGCGCCGTTCAACTGCAGCTGGGCATTGACCTGAGCATAGCCTTTGATCCGGTTGACGTTGCCGTTGAAGATGCTGCCATAGCTTTCGCCGGTGTAGGCAAGGTCAACGCGCGGGACGAGCGTCATGTCGCCGTTGCCCAGCCGGGCGGTATATTGGACGCCCGCGCTGAACTTGTAGTTCGGTGCCTGCGGCAATTCGTTGCCCTTGATATTGACGGGCACGCCGGCGGAAAAGTAATCGACCCCGCCGAGCGTGACAGGGTTGACGGACAGTCCGGCGACAGGAGCGGGTAGATTGGCAAATGCGCCTGCGGCAGCCGCTTCCAAGACCGAGCAGATGCTGAACGCACCTGTCGAGGCGATGCCGCCATCGGCTGGAAAGGTCGTCGTCGGCTGTAGTCCGGCGCCGCCCTGAACCCCGGGAACGATCCCCAGGTTGATGAGCGTCTGAACACCATTCACGAAGCTGTTGACGCCAGCTGCGTTGCCCGAGCGTGATGCAACGGCGCAGTTTGCGGCGTTGGTGATGTCCTTGATGATCACCGCATCGCCGCGGCCGCCACCAAAGTCACGCGGGTTGCTGGTGAACTTGTCTTCGCTGACCTTGCTGTGCAGGTAGCTGAAGCCCAGGTTGACGACGACATCGGGATCCGGCCGCACGATGGCTTCGGCTTCGAAGCCATAGATGTTGGCGCTGACATTGTCGTTGACCGCGGTGCGGGCGACGATCTTGCTCAGCTGCAGATCCTTATATTTGTAGTAAAAGGCCGTCAGGTTCAGCTGGAGCGCGCCGTTACCGAAGCTGTTCTTCGAGCCGATTTCGAACGCGTCGACCTGTTCGGGCAGGAAGCTTTCGGGCACCGCAAAGATCGGCTGCAGCGGCGGGTTGATGCCGCCCGATTTGTAGCCGCGCGAGTAGGACGCATAGATCAGATTGTCGTCGGTGATCTTGAAATCGAGCACCGCGCGTCCGGTCAGCTTGTTGAATTTGACCGATCGCGCCTGGATGATCTGATTGCCCGGCGTGCCGGGGTCGGCGTCGAACGATCCGACGAACGGCGAATCGAACACCGTGCCGGTCGTGCCGCCGTGCGGCGCCAGGAAGCTGGCCAGCGTCGAGCGCGCCGTCACCGCCTTTTTGTCGTTGTTGTATCGCAGACCGGCGGTCAGTTTCAGCCGGTCGTTGAACTCGAAATAGGCTTCGCCGAACAGACCGTAAGAGGTGATCTTGAGGTCGTCGGTGTTGTTGCGGAAGAATGGCGTCGCGAGGAACGACGGAGGCAGTGGGCCACCGGCGGCCGGGGGATTGGTCGCCGCAGTGAACGCCCCCAACACCCCGGTCAGATAATCGATCGGGAAGGCGTTCACATAATAGCTGTTCTCGGTCAGGTGATAATCGGCATAGATGCCGCCCACCAGGAAGTTGAACGGGCCGTCGAGGTCGCTCGACAAAATGCCTTCGACCGACCAGCTGCTGTTATACTGGTTCGACCGGTCGAACTGCAGCGACTGGTCGCTACAGATCTTGTTGCCGCCGTAGGAGCCATAGCCCGTTTCTTCCGCGAGCGAGGTGCAGAGCTGCCCCGTCGGACCATTGGGAATGATCGCCGCGGCGACCGGCGCGAAATAGGGTGTAAAGCCAGCACCGAGCCCGCCGTTTGCCGCTGCCTGCAACGTCGCCAGACCGCCCGCATAGAGCGCGCGGTTGCCGACGTTGCTGTTATAATCCTGCGATGCGTCCAGCTTGACTTTTTGATACTGGCCCGACACCTGCAGCGAAACGGGGCCGAAATTATGTTCGATCTGGCCCTGAATCGTCAGTTCGCTGGTGAAATAGCTGGGCGTATAGGCGGTGTTCACCGTCCGCGGATCTTCGGGTACCGTCGTGTTGGCATAGACGTCGGGGCCATAGAGGCTGCCGAGCGCAAATGCGGTCGGAATCCCGCGGATCGCCAGAAATTCGCGCGAGGTCAGCGCTGCGGTAAAGGTCGCGTTGCCGTTGAACGGTGAATTGTCGAGGCGCGTGTTCAAGCAGCCCAGGATACCGGTCGGATCGCGCTGACACTGTTGTTTCTGGATGCGCGTGCGCTGGTCTTTTTCGCGGAAATAGGATGCCAGGATGTCGATCGTTGTGTCGTCGCTGGGTTCCCAGCGCAGCGAACCACGGACCGAATAGAGATCGCGGTCGTCGATGCGGGTGTCGAGGAACGTGTTCTTGGTATAGCCGTCGCGGTTCAGGTAGATGCCCGCAACGCGGAATGCCATGGTGTCGCCGAGCGGGATGTTGACCATCGCCTTGCCCTTCATGGAATCATAATTTCCATATTCGGCTTCGGCGGCGGCTTCGAAGGTACCAAGCTTGGGCTTGGCAGTGATGACGTTGACCACACCAGAGGTCGCGTTGCGACCGAACAGCGTGCCCTGCGGTCCGCGCAGCACTTCGATACGTTCCAGATCGTAGAATTCGGTTTCGAACAGGCGGGTCGAAAACAGCGGGTCACCGTTCAGGTGGATTGCGGTCGCGCTGTCGCACGTGGTGCCGACGCACAGATCGCCGATGCCGCGGATGGTAAAGCTGGCGCCGGTAAAGTTGGTTTTTGTAAAGGTCACGTTGGGCAGCGTCAGCTGCAGATCCGACGGGGTCTTGATCTGCTGCGCTTCGAGCGCTTCGGTCGAAAAGGCGCTGACCGCGATCGGCACGTCCTGCAGACGTTCCGACTGGCGCTGCGCCGTGACGACGATTTCGCCGCCGAAAGCGTCGCGTTCCACTTCTTCTGCCGGATCCTGCGCCCATGCCGGTGTCGCCACCGCCATCGCAAGAATCGACGTCCCGATCAGTGCCTTGAACTTCATTTATAACCTCCCTTTTTCGATCCCGCGCGCTGCGGGGCCGCCCAAACTTAAGTTGTGGTAAGGGGAGGGGATAAGACCAGACATGGCAAAGGCTGTCCGACCAGCACGGCCGAAAGCCTATAGGAATCCCTTTTGCCAGCTGTGCTGGTCATCGTCCTCTCCCACCGGCGTCGGGGAAAAACGCCGGCCTCTCCGGATCACGACCCGCTTAGGCGGGTTCTGTAATGCAACCTAAAGGTGCGCTTAGTTGACGCGAGCGTCAAGCCACTTGTTCGATCCGGAAAGTGACATGAAATAGGGCAGTTGCAAAAATGCAAAATGCCAAGTTTCCGCAACGTAAACTTGCGTACCAGTCATTATTGTTGTTGCCCTGCCCTTGTTAATCGAGGCATTCGCACCGAAATGTGCGGCAAGAATGCAACAGTGAAAGTGGGGCGATGAGCGACAGCAGATTTGAATTGGGCGCCGATGGCAAGGTGGTCGTTCCCGACCATGTCGCGGACGCGGTGCGGACGCTGATCGAGTGGGCCGGCGACGATCCGGCGCGCGAAGGGTTGCTCGATACACCCAAGCGCGTCGCGCGCGCATGGAAGGAGTATTGCAGCGGTTATGCCGACGATCCGGCGATCCATCTGGCGCGTACCTTTGAAGAGGTTGGCGGCTATGACGAGCTGGTGCTGCTGAAAGACATTCCGTTCCAGTCACATTGCGAACATCATATGGCGCCGATCACCGGCAAGGCGTCGATCGCCTATATGCCGCGCGACCGCGTCGTTGGCATTTCCAAGCTGGCGCGTGTGCTCAACGGCTATGCGCGGCGATTGCAGGTGCAGGAACGGCTGACCGCCGAAGTCGCGCGCTGCATCTGGGACAATCTGCACCCGCATGGCGTTGCCGTGGTCATCGACGCGCAGCATGGCTGCATGACCGGGCGCGGCGTGCGCACCCCGGGGGTGGGGATGGTGACGAGCCGCCTGCTCGGCTGTTTTCTGGATGACCAGCGTAGCCGCAAGGAAGTGCTGAGCTTGATGGGGTATTGAGGGACGGGGCTGTTCGACGAGCGGGCGGTTATAACGTGATCGTCATCCCGGCGAAGGCCGGGATCTCGCCGGTGTCTCAAATCGGGAGGGTGAGATCCCGGCCTTCGCCGGGATGACGAAATCAAGAAATATCCGCCTGCTATTCTGAAGTTTGCATCGCCGCTCTTGTAGGTAACAAAAAAGGCTCCGGAACGCTGGGTTCCGGAGCCTTTTCTATGTCTTGCAACGAAGCGGAAGGAGATTAGGCCTTGTCGCCCTCTTCGTCCGCAGCGTCGTCGCTGGTTTCGGCAGCGCGTTCCGACGGCGGCGTGGCGTCGTCGAACTCGTCTTCGCTGTCGGGCTCGAGCGCCGTGGCGACGGCTTCGGCCTGTTCTTCTTCGAACATTGCGGCGATGACGTCGATGCCTTGCTTCTGCATCTCGGCTTCATCAGGCGAGCGGGCGACGTTGACGCCGACCGACACGATGACTTCGGGGTGCAGCTTGACCTTGACGTCGACCAGGCCGAGCGCCTTGATCGGGCGTTCCAGCGCGACCATCGACTTGCCGATGTCGGTGATGCCGTCTTCGGCCAGCGCATCAACGATGTCGCGGACCGAAACCGAACCATAAAGCTGGCCGGTGTTCGACGCCTGGCGGATCAGGACGATCTGCTTGCCGTCGATGTCCTTGGCGCGGGCTTCGGCTTCGCTGCGACGTTCGGCGTTGTCAGCCTCGATCTTGCCGCGGTTCGCTTCGAACAGCTTGCGGTTGGTGTCGTTCGCGCGCAGCGCCTTGTTGTTGGGCAACAGGTAGTTGCGGGCAAAGCCGTTCTTGACGTTGACGACATCGCCGATGCCGCCGAGTTTCTCGATGCGTTCGAGCAGAATGATTTCCATCAGACCAGCCCTCCTTACTTCACAATGTAGGGGAGCAGGCCGATGTGGCGCGAGCGTTTGATCGCTTTTGCCAGCTCACGCTGCTTTTTGGCGGACACCGCGGTAATCCGCGACGGGACGATCTTGCCACGCTCCGACAGGTAACCCTGGAGCAGGCGAACGTCCTTGTAATCGATGACCGGTGCGTCCTTCGCAGTGAAGGGGCAGGTCTTGCGGCGGCGGAAAAAGGGTCGTGCCATGATCGTTATCCTTATTCTTCGCCGTCGCGGTCACGACCGCCACGTTCGCCGCGGCCGCCACGACGTTCTTGCTTGCGCATCATGACCGACGGACCTTTTTCGAGTTCATCGACCTTGATCGTCATCCAGCGGATGATGTCTTCGCTGATCGCCGCCTGACGCTCGATCTCGGCAATCGCTTCGCCCGATACTTCAGCCGACAACATCACATAATGACCCTTGCGGTTCTTCTGGATCTTGTAGGCGAGCTGCTTCAGGCCCCAGGTTTCGGTCTTGTGGACCTCACCCTTATATTCGGTGACGATATTGGTGACGGTTTCCGCCAGCGCGTCGACCTGAGCCTGGCTCAGGTCCTGACGCGCGATAAAAACATGCTCGTAGAACGGCATGATGCGCTTCCTTCGATTTGGCCGATCGCTGACCTGCGCCAATCGCAAGCCCCTCCGGCTGTCGTCTCGCCTTGCGAATCGGTGCAAAGCAAACGGGGCGACGGCATAGAGCCTCGCCCCGAATGAGGGCGCCTATACAGAATTGCGCGGGGGAATCAAGCGCGCGAAGCCAGCTTCGCCAGCAATTCATGCCCGAATTCGGTGAGCGTGTCGTCGCGCGCGCCGAGGATGAGGATGCGGTCGCCTGCTTTTGCTTTGTCGAGGATCGCTGCACCGCAATGCGCACGCGTGGTCAGATGCACCGCATCGCCGCCGCCCGCGACGATATCGGCGACCAGTGCCTCGCTGCCGATGCTGCGGTCCACGGTGCCCCCGAAATAGACGGGATCGCAGACATAGAGCTTGTCGCCGTCGCGCATCCCCTTGGCAAAGCTCGCTCCAAGTTCCTTGCCCATCTGGCGTAGCGGGCCATAACCGTGCGGCTGGAAGAACAGCAGCGCGCGGCCCGGTAGCTCGGCGACCGCGGCGAGGGTTGCGGCAACTTTGTCAGGGTTGTGCGCAAAATCGTCGATGACGGTGACGCCGTTCGCTTGACCCAACACCTCATAGCGGCGCGCGAGACCAGCGAAATCGGCGAGGGCGGCGACCGACTGCGCGACCGAAACATTGACCGCGCGCGCCGCGGCAATCGCCGCAAGGGCGTTCATCGCATTGTGGCGCCCGGGCATCCGCAGGCGCACCGCGTGCCGATCGCCGGCGAAGCTGACGGTGAAGCGGCAGCCATCGGGCAAGGCTTCGAAATCGCTGCCGCGGATCGCTGCGGCATCGCTGAATCCGAAGCGCATGACGTTGTGACCCGCGAGTAGCGACGCGGATTCGGGATCGTCGGCGTTGATCACCGCGATGCGGGCTGTCGCAGCGAAGTCGCCGAATAGCGCGTTCAACTCGGCAAGGCTTTTGTGGTCGAGGCTGATATTGGTGACGACCGCGACGTCGGGCCGGTAGAGCGCGATGGAGCCGTCGCTCTCGTCGACCTCGCTGACGAAGGTTTCCGCATCGCCAATCAGCGCGCTGGCAAAGGGCAGATCGTCGTTCGCGAAATTGCGCATCACCGCGCCGTTCATCACCGTAGGGTTCCGGCCCGCGCTCGCGAGGATCCAGCCGATCATTCCGGTGACGGTCGACTTGCCGCTGGTCCCGCCGACGCCGATTGCTTGGCTCGCGGCGTTGAACAGCGCGGCGTTGAGGTCGGCGCGGGTCATCCGGGTGAGGCCGAGCGCGTTGGCGGCGGCGATGTCGGGAACGCTGTCCTCGATCGCTGCCGAGGCGATGAGAATCTGGCCCGCCTTCGGCCCGCTGCCGTCCTGAGGGTAGAAGGCGATCCCGTGTCGTTCGAGCCATGCGAATTTCTCAGGCGAGCGCCCTTGATCGCGGCTGCGATCCGACCCTGAAACGCTGGCCCCGCGCGCCGCGACGATCATCGCCAGCGGCAACATGCCCGACCCGCCGATGCCGCAGAAGAAATAGGATTTGTTTTCCGCCATCGCGGCGCGATATGGACTTGCTGCAATGTTTGCAACCGGCGCTCGCCGCAAATCCCGTTCGTGTCGAGCGAAGTCGAGACACCCATCGAGATGGCGCAAGGCCGCGGGGCATCTCGACTTCGCTCGATGCGAACGGAAATTGGGGTTGGCTGAATAATGCGTATCGGCATCGTTGCTCCCTCGACCCCCATATTGCCCGACGATGCCGAGGCCGTGCGCGCGCTCGCCAGCCTGGGCTATCCCGACGTCGAGCTGATCTTCGACCCGCAATGTTTTGCCACCCACGGTCATTTCGCGGGCGAGGACGGGCATCGCTTCGCGGCATTGGTCGAGATGGCCAACCGCCCCGACATCGACGCGATCTGGTTCGCGCGCGGCGGTTATGGCGCGTGTCGGATCGCCGAGGATGCGGTGGCGGCGATGACCGACGTCGCGCGTGGCAAGGCGTTCCTTGGCTATTCGGATCAGGGCAATTTACTCGGGGCGCTGTATCGTGACGGGTTCGACCATGTCGCGCACGGCCCGATGGTCGCCGATATCCGCCGCGAGGGCGGCGATGCGGCGGTGCTGCGCGCGCTCGATTGGCTGGTCGCGCGCGATCCGGGGGCGTGCGAGGACGGCTTGCAGCATGGCGCGCGCCACGCGGCGTTCAACCTGATGACGCTGTCGATGCTGCTCGGCACCCCGCTCGAACCTGACCTGGCGGGGCATGTGCTGCTGGTCGAGGAGGTCAGCGAATATCTCTATGCCTTCGACCGAGCGTTTTTCCATGTCGCCAGTTATCTGGGGCCGCGCGGACTGGCGGGGCTGCGGCTTGGCCGGGTCAGCGATATCCGCGAAAACGAACGACCGTTCGGTATCGAAGCTGAGGCCATTGTGCAGGGCTGGTGCGCGCGGTGCGACATTCCCTATCTCGGCCGCGCCGATATTGGCCATGATGCGGACAACAAGGTCGTCCCCTTCGGCTTGCATCGGGCCGGGTGAGGGAATAGGCGCGGCCCAACTCAAAAATCACGCTAGGGGACGCAATATGCGCGCATTCATTTTTCCGGGTCAGGGCAGCCAGGCGGTCGGCATGGGCAAGGCGCTGTCCGACGCATCGCCGGTTGCGCGCGAGGTGTTTCAGGAGGTCGACGACGCGCTGGGACAGAAGCTGTTCCGGCTGATGATCGAAGGGCCGGCGGACGATCTGATGCTCACCGAAAATGCCCAGCCCGCGATCATGGCGAACGCGATCGCGACGCTGCGCGTGCTGGAGAAGGAAGGTGGCGTGACGCTGGCGGCGAAGGCCGATTATGTCGCGGGTCACAGCCTGGGCGAGTATTCGGCGCTCTGCGCGGCGGGCGCCTTTGACCTTGCGACCACGGCGCGGCTGCTCAAGACGCGCGGTCAGGCGATGCAGGCGGCAGTGCCGGTTGGCGTCGGGGCGATGGCAGCCCTGATCGGCGCCGACATCGAGTCCGCGCAGCAGCTGGCCGATGCCGCGGCAGAGGGCGAAATCTGCACCGTCGCCAACGATAATGACCCGACGCAGGTCGTGATCTCGGGCCACAAGGGCGCGGTCGAGCGGGCGATCGCGCTGGTCAAGGATTATGGCATCAAGCGCGGACTGCTGCTGCCCGTGTCGGCGCCCTTCCACTGCCCGCTGATGCAGCCCGCCGCCGACGCGATGGCCGAAGCGCTGGGCGCGAATCCGCCCGCCGCGCCGCTGGTGCCGGTGGTCGCGAACGTCACTGCCGCGCCGGTCAGCGACGCGGACACGATCCGCGACCTGCTCGTTGAGCAGGTCACCGGCCGCGTCCGTTGGCGCGAGAGCGTCGGCGCGATGGAAGATATCGGCGTGACGCACTTCGTTGAATTCGGTGGCAAAGTGCTGTCGCCGATGGTCAAACGCAGCGCCTCGGGCGAGGTCGAGACGGTCAGCTTGATTTCGATGGACGACATCGAGGCTTTGCTCAAAATCCTTTAAACAATTCGCGTTGAGAACGCAGAGATTGCGGAGAAAATTTGTTCACGCGGAGACGCGGAGTCGCGGAGGGGGACTGTGCAGGATATCGATGTCGTGAGCGGCGATGTGCTGAATCTGTCCCTCCGCGTGCATCGGGATTTGGGTCCCGGGCTGCTGGAAAGCGTCTACGAAACGATACTGGCGGGCAAGCTGATCCAGATGGGCTATAAGGTCGATCGGCAAAAGCCGATCGATATTCAGTTCGAAGATATGCGCTTCGAAGCGGCGTTCCGTATCGACCTGCTTGTTGACGACCAGCTGCTCGTCGAAATCAAGTCTGTGGAGCGTCTCAACGCGGCGCATGGCAAACAGCTCTTGACCAATCTGCGCCTCACCGGCCAAGCGGTCGGCCTGTTAATCAACTTCGGCGGCGCCACGCTCAAGGAGGGCGTCCGGCGCATCGTCAACGACCATAAACCCTCCGCGTCTTCGCGTCTCCGCGTGAACCAATAAAGGAATCAACTCAGATGTTCGATCTCACCGGCATGACGGCCCTTGTTACCGGCGCCTCGGGCGGTATCGGCTCCGCGATTGCGCAAGCGCTGGCGGCGCAGGGGGCGCGGCTGGCGGTTTCGGGGTCCAATGCCGATAAGCTGAATGCCTTTCGCGACACGCTGGGCGGCGATCATGTCGCTTTGCCTTGCAATCTGGGTGATGCGGCCGCGGTCGATGCGCTCATCCCGGCGGCGGTCGACGCGCTCGGCCAGCTCGATATTCTGGTCAACAATGCCGGGGTGACGCGCGATAACCTCATCATGCGGATGAAGGACGAGGAGTGGATGGATGTCATCCGGATCAACCTGGAGGCCAATTTCCGCCTCGCGCGCGCTGCCGCCAAGCCGATGATGAAGGCGCGGTTCGGGCGCATCATTTCGATCACCAGCGTCGTCGGCGCTACCGGCAATCCCGGGCAGGCCAATTATGCGGCGTCGAAGGCGGGCGTCACCGGTATGACCAAGGCGCTGGCGCAGGAACTGGCGAGCCGCGGCGTGACCGCGAACTGCGTCGCGCCGGGCTTTATCGCGACCGCGATGACCGACGACCTGCCCGACGCGCAGAAGGACGCACTGAACCAGCGCATTCCGGCGGGACGGATGGGCGAGGGCAGCGACATTGCCGCGGCGGTCGTCTATCTGGCGTCAAAGGAGGCCGGTTATGTCACCGGTCAGACATTGCATGTGAACGGCGGAATGGCCATGCTGTCCTGATGGATCGCGCGGGGACGGTGAAGGGAATATCGGGATGATGAAGGGTTTGATCGCGGGCGCCGCGCTGACGATGGCCGCGCTGCCCGCCGGGGCTGCGGCGCAAGAAGGCGAGAAGTTCGATTGCGCCGTGTCGGCGGTCGCCGCGGACACCAAAGCGTCCATCGGTGCAGCGATGGCGGGCGGAGGCGACGACGCCTTGCGCGAAGCGCTGTTCAAGCAGCTGGCGACGATTACCGAGGACTGCGTTACAAAACATGGCATCGCCGAAGCGCAGAAGTCCGACTATTTGGAATACAGCCTTGCGCGCATTTCGCGCGAATGGCTGATTGGTGACATCGCCAAGCTCAATCTTTCCTCGGCGATCGTCGACAAGGCGCTCGATTTTGGACCTGCGGGCGCCAACCCCGATTTATCGAGCGATATGTCCGAAGATCAGATCATGAAGATTGTCCAAGCTTATATCGCCAGCGGGGTCGATATCGAAAAAGTCGATGGCACGACGTGGGAAAAGGTCGGTGCCTATGCTGCGGCGACTTCGATTTACTGGAACAAGCGGAAACAATTGCCGTTTTGACGATCGATGGGGACGATACCTCCCGCTAGACTCGTCATTGCGAGAAGCGAAGCGACGCGGCAATCCAGGGTAGCGGAGACCGCCCGGGATTGCTTCGCTTCGCTCGCAATGACGAGACTGCTTCAAACCTGCTGGTCAGAAACTCGCGCGCGCGGTGATGCGGATGTCCCGGCCAACCAGCGGGACAAAGTCCTTGGTAAAGCTGGCGTGGCGCCGCGCTTCGACGTCAAAGATATTGTTCGCCGCCAGCGATAGCGTCAGATTTCGCGTGTCGGGCAGCGGTCGCCAACTGATCGACGCATTCACCAGCGTGAAGCCCTTGGTTGCCGTTTCAAACGGTGCAATGCGGGTCTGATCGTCGGTCCATTCGACCTCGGCACGGGCGTCGATGCGTTCGCCCTGTGCTTCAAGCCCACCCAGCACCCGCATCGCAGGGATGCGGGGAACATTGTCACCGCCCTTGATCTTGGCACGCGTCATGTCGGCAACGACGTCGCCAACGATATTGAAGCCGCCGATCTGCGCCAGCCGGGCGCTCGCCTCGGCTTCAAAGCCCCACACACGGGCGTCGCGCTGGAAATACTGGAAGACGGGCAAGTCATCCTCTTCTTCGCCGGTTTCTTCGGAATAGATGAAATTGTCGAACCAGTTGGAATAGCCGGTGAGGCTCAGGTTGAAGGCGTCGGTCTTGACCTTGAAAGACGCTTCGGCGCCCCAGCTGGCTTCGCGTTTCAAATCGACATTGCCGACTTCGAACGATTGCGTTGCGATGTGCGGGCCGTTCGAGAACAGCTCTTCGGCCGAGGGCGCGCGGACGGCGCGGGCGACCGACAGGCCGATCTTCGCGCTCTCCCCGATCTCGTAATTGGCGCCAAGCGCTCCCGAGAAAGAATTGAAATTCCGCGAGATGCCTAGCGTGGGGGCCCGGACGTCGGTCTTCTCGTACCGCGCGGCGGCTTCGATACCAAGCGATCCCAGCGTCCATTCCTGCAACGTGAACAGCGCAAACTGGTCGGTCAAGTTGCGCGGCACAAAGGCTTCGGCACCGATCGCGTTAAAATCGCGGTGGCTATACTGGATGCCGCTGGCGCCGCGCCAGCCGCCGCGGTCATTCTGCGCCAGTTCAAGCCGGCCCTCGATACCCTGGTTGGTAAAAACGGTCCCGACCTCGTCGCCTTCGAATTCGGTATGTTCGTAATCTGCGAACCCGGCCCGGATGCGCAGCTTGTCGAAAAAGCCGTCACCCAATTCGACTTCGCCGCGAAGGTCGGCGCGCCATTGCTTCAGCCCGATGGTGACGGGTGCTTCGCCCTCTTCTTCGCCTTCTTCAACTTCCTCCTCACCTTCTTCGTGATGATGTTCGGTGCCGGGGCGGCTGGGAACGCCGTAATTGCTGTCATAATAGCTCACCGAAATGCCAAGTTGGCCACCGTCGTTGATCAAGGACAGGCCGCCAGCCGCAGTCCAGGTCTCGCTGGCGGTGTTGGCAACTTTTCCGCGCGATCCCGCCTGTTCGGTCAGTTCTGCGGCTTCGCCGTCATTGCCTTCCTCGGCTTCTTCGGCGGCAAGATCGAGCAGCTCGGCGCGCAGGCCAGGGGCATAGACAAAGCCACCCGATCGAACTTCGCCGGTCTTGCGCCAACTGCCGTCGACATGCGCGACGATGTTGGACGTTAGGGCGACGTCGAGCGATGCGCCGCCATTGCGATCGTTCGCGGCCGTGCCGTACCCGCCGATCGCGTCGATATGAATGTGATCGGTCGGCACCTTGCGCGGGATGCGGCGGTCGAACAGGTTGACCGCGCCGCCGATCGCCTGGCTGCCGAACAACAGCACCGCGGGGCCGCGCAGGATTTCGATGCGCTCGACGGTCAGCGGGTCGATGGTGACCGCGTGATCGGCGGAGGTGTTCGAGACGTCGATCGACCCGATCCCGTCGGTCAGGACGCGGACGCGCTCGCCCGAAAAGCCGCGCAGCACCGGGCGCGAGGCGCCGGGGGCAAAGCTGGTCGCCGACACGCCGGCTTGGCGCGTCAGCGTGTCGCCGATCTGGCCGCGGATGTCGCGCGCCAGCTCGTCACCCTCAAGCACCGACACATTGCCAAGGATGTCGAGGCTGCGGACATAGGGTGCGGTGACGATGATCGGGTCGCCGGTATGAAGGTCGTCGCCGCCGTTCGACGTCGAACGATCTTGCGCCATGGCGGGGGCGGAGAGAATGACGGCAAGGGTGAAACCGGCGGAGGAAAGCAGACGCATCGACGAAAAATCCTGATCATTGGAGCGAGAATATGGCGGGGTCAGTAATGTTATACTGTCACAAACGCAAGCATCGACCGTGCATTTTTTGGCTGTTTGTCGGCAGCACGGCGTCGTTGGTCGACAAAGTGCGATCTCGCTGATGCCAAGCGATGCTGTCTTGCGGCCACCCCGGCACGCCCCTAAATCAACTGCATGACTATTGCTGCAAACAGTCTCGACCTGATCGGCAACACCCCGCTGGTGCTGCTGAAGGGTCCGAGCGAAGCCACCGGCTGCGAAATCTGGGGCAAATGCGAATATGCCAACCCCGGCGGGTCGGTGAAGGATCGCGCCGCGCTTTACATCGTGCGCGATGCAGAAGCGAACGGCACCCTGCGCCCCGGCGGCACGATCGTCGAAGGGACCGCGGGCAACACGGGCATCGGGCTGGCGCTCGTGGGTAACGCGCTGGGGTATAAGACCATAATCGTCATGCCCGACAACCAGAGCGCCGAGAAAATGGCGACGATCCGCGCGCTGGGGGCCGAGCTGGTGCTGGTGCCGCCGGCGCCTTTCGCCAACCCCGGTCATTTCGTCCACACCTCGCGCCGCATCGCTGAGGAAACCGACAATGCGGTCTGGGCCAACCAGTTCGACAATATCGCCAACCGCAAATCGCATGTGATGGGCACCGCCGAGGAAATCTGGGCGCAGATGGACGGGCTGATCGACGGCTTTACCTGCGCGGCGGGGACTGGCGGCACAATCGCCGGGACCGGGCTGGGGCTGAAAGCGCATAATCCCGACATCGTCATTGCGCTGACCGATCCGCACGGGGCGGGGCTGTATAATTATTACCAGTGCGGCGAATTGAAAGCCGAAGGCAGCAGCGTCGCCGAGGGGATCGGCCAGAACCGCATCACCGCCAACCTCGACGGTGCGCCGATCGACACCCAGTTCCGCATTTCGGATGCCGAAGGCTTGCAGGTGGTGCGTCAGCTGCTGGACGAGGAGGGGCTGTGTCTGGGGCTGTCGTCGGGGATCAATGTGGCCGGGGCGATGGCGCTGGCGCGGCAATTGGGACCGGGCAAGCGCATCGCGACCATATTGTGCGACAGCGGGTTCCGCTATCTGTCGACGCTGTACAATCCCGAGTGGCTGGCGAGCAAAGGTCTGACGGAGACGACAGCATGACCGACATGCGGATCGACAAGAATGCGCCGCCCAAGGTGGTGGTGCCGACGCCGGTCAACGACACGATGCGGCGGTTGCAGATCGGTATTGCCGGGGTGCTGACGGTGCTGCTGCTTGTCGGCATGGCGGGGCTGATCGGCGACCGTGCGCGTGAAAATGTCGAGAGCGGCGCAGCGACCGCTGCCGAGGTCAAGATGCCCGGTGACGAAGCCAAGACCGGCGGCGCCCCGCTCGAAGAGTTGGGGGTTCAGCCAGTGTCCCCATCGTCGAAAGATGAAAATGCCGAGACACCGGTGAAGGTGCCGCAGGCCGCACCGTCGGCCGCAACCGTGCCCGATCTTGAGCCTGACCCTGAATTGCAGCGCGCGCGCAAAACCAACCCGTGATGCGATTGTCGCGCCGGTTGGCGGTGCGCGCTGTTTCCATCGCCGTGCTGGTGGGGGCGCTTGCGTGGAGCGGCGGCGGGCAGGCGGTGCTGGGCCGCATCGACCCGGCGCTGGCGATGCCGACGCTAGCGCTGCCGTTGCTGCTGCTGGCGGTCTGGCAGCGCAGCGAAGAAGCCGCGTTGCGGCGACTTACGGTGTTCCTCACCCTCGGATTACTGGCGCTTGCCCAGGCGCTGCTCGCCTTCATTCTCGCAGGATCGGTCCCATGGCTTCAGATTGCTCTGATGTTTGTGGCCGGCGCTGTGGCGGGGTTTGGCGCGGACGCCCTCTTGCAATGGCACTCACGCGGGCGATGGGTGCCGTGGGTCGCGGGATTGCTCCTGACGACCGGCTGGTTTGCGGCAAGCCATATACTGCTCGCATCGCTGTATCGGCCCGCGACGGCATCGGCTGGGGCTCCGGCGGCGACGATGCTGACCGGTTTGCCGCTGCGTTGGTCGGGCAGCGGCGATATCGCGGCGATCATCTCGGACGGGGCAGGGGATGATCCGGCACTGATTGGGCTGGAGGCCATGGGGCCGGTGGCGCTGGTCGACAGCCTGGTCGATTCTGTACCGCCGCCGGGCGGAACGCTGCTCCTTGCGCACCCGCGCGCGCTGGCGCCGCAGGAACTGGTGGCGATCGACGCCTTTGTCCGCGTTGGCGGCAAGGCGGTGGTGCTGGCCGATGCGCTGTCCGGCTGGCCCGCGCCGCATCCGCTCGGCGATCCGCGCAATCCGCCGGTCACCAGCCTGCTCACCCCGCTGCTCGATCATTGGGGCGTGAGGCTTGGCGCGGCGCCGACCGATGACATGGATGTGGCGGCGGTCGACGTCGGACGCGCGCGGCTGCGCCTGTCGAGCGCTGGCGCATTTGAGCGCCTGCCGCCAACGTGCCGCAGCTTCGCCGACCGCCGCGTTGCGCAATGCCGGGTCGACGCGGGCGAAGTGTGGCTGGTCGGTGATGCCGACCTGCTGTTTGCGCCCCTTTGGTCGCCGCTCGTGCCGGGGGCAGACCATCTGCGGCCGGCCGATACGATCGAATGGCTCGCGGCGCGGCTGTGGCCGGGCGCCGGAGTCGGGGTGCTGCAACCGCTGTGGATTCGCGCCCGCTCCGGCTGAGGCGTCTTTTCTACCCCATTTGACCCCAATTCGACTGCGCCTTGCGGTCGCCCCAAGGCGCGCCGACCGCATTTCGGCCGCCTATTTGCGCCTTTTGCGACGATTAGGGGGTAGATTCCCTATTTCACCCTAAATTTCCCCTTTTCACCCTACTCTATAGTTGATAGGCAGAGATCGGAGAGGGGCAATCTCCGCCGAGACCGAACCAACTGGAATCACGCGATTCCGGGGCCAGGGAAGTATTGCCCGCAGGCGCATACGGGGGGCAGAGCGATGGCGATTGTGACGCCCGGCCAGTATGCGGGAACCAGCTTCGCCGCGATCGACGGCAAGGGACGCATCGCCGTCCCCTCTCAGTTCCGCAACAATGTGCCCCTTACTGCGGACGGCCAGCGCGTGCTTTGGGTTGGCTTCCACGAAAAGCTGCCCTGCCTTGTTGCCTATGGCCACGATCAATATGATCGCCTGAATGGCGAGATCGAACGCGATCGCGACACGGCACGGCTGCGCAATCTCGATTTCGACGAGGATATCGAGTTCAAGAAGCGGTTCAGCTACACCGACGCCTATGCGCTCGACGACAGCGGTCGCTTCCTGCCCGGCTTCACCCATCGCGACCGCGTTGGCGATAATGGCGCGACCGCCTTTGTCGGGTCAGGCCGCCGGTTCGAAATCTGGTGGCTGCCGACGCTCGCCGAATGCACCGACGCCGATCCGGTGTTGCAGCGGCTCGCTGCGGCGTGGGATGCGACGAAAGGGAAGGGGCGCAAATGAGCGATCTTCCGCGCGATCCCCGCCACGATCCGGTTCTCCGCGACGAAGTGATCGCCGCGCTCGCCATCGCCCCGGGCGAGCGTCATGTCGATGCAACCTTTGGCGCTGGCGGCTACACCCGCGCGATGCTGGCCGCGGGCGCCGATGTCGTCGCCTGCGACCGCGATCCCGATGCGATTGCCGACGGGCAGGCGCTGGTCGAGCAAGCCGATGGCAAGCTAACGCTGATCCACGGCCGCTTCGGCGAAATCGACCGGCTGCTTGCCGAGCGCGGCATCGACGTCGTCGATGGCATCACCTTCGACATCGGCGTGTCGTCGATGCAGCTCGACCAGGGCGCGCGCGGCTTTTCGTTCCAGAAGGACGGCCCGCTTGACATGCGGATGGCGCAGGACGGCGAAAGCGCCGCCGAATGGCTGAACCGTGCCGACGAGGTCGAGATCGCCGATGTGCTGTTCCATTATGGCGACGAGCGCCAGTCGCGGCGTGTCGCGCGTGCGATTGTCGCCGCGCGGCCGCTCAGCCGCACCGCCGAACTGGCGACGGTGATCCGCAAGGCGCTGCGCCACCCGCCCGGCGCGCCCAAGGATCCCTCGACCAAGAGCTTTCAGGCGATCCGCATCCACATCAATTCCGAACTCGACGAGTTGGTCGCCGGCTTGGCCGCTGCGGAGCGCATCCTGCGTCCCGGCGGCCGGTTGGCGGTGGTCAGCTTTCACAGCACCGAAGACCGGATCGTGAAGAATTTTCTGCGCGAGCGCAGCGGCGGCGACGCCGCGGGGTCGCGTCATCGGCCCGCGCCGATCCCGCTCGCGCGGCCCGCAACTTTCGAACCCCCGGCGCGCAAGGTGCGGCCGAGCAAGGCCGAAGAGGCGCGCAACCCGCGCGCCCGATCGGCCACGCTGCGCAGCGCGGTGCGGACGGCAGCGCCGGCGTGGCCGGGGCAATCCACGATGAAGGAGGCGATCTCATGCTGATGGCGGCGCGCAAACTTCAAGGCATTGGGCTGGTCCTGCTCGTGCTGATCTGTGCGATGATGTTGTATCCGGTATCGCTGAAGGTCGCGGCGACGCGCAGCGAACTGACGCGCATCGAAAAAGAGATCGAGCGCAGCCGCGACAATATCCGCTATCTCGAATCCGAACTCGCGGTGCGCGCCTCGATGCGTCAGCTTGAGCAGTGGAACGTCGATACGTTCGGCTATTCGGCTCCCGCCGCCGATCAGTATCTTGCCAACGAGCGTCAGCTCGCCTCGCTCGATGGTCTGCCGCGCGCGCGCGGCGCCAACGAGGTCGCGCCGGTGCTGATGGCGATGGTGTCGCCGGTGGCGGTCCCCGCTGCGCCGAAGGAAAGCCCGGCAGTCGCCAAGCCCGCTGCGGCCAAGCCGGTCGTGCTGGCGCAGGCCGATACCGGGATTCGCAGCGACGCCGCGCCGCGGATGACGCCGACCCGCCGCCGTGAACAGCTCAAGATGATCGAGGACCAGTTGCTCGCCGAATCGACGCTCGCCGATTTGAAGCGCGCCGCTGCCGCCGAAGCCGCGGGAGGGAAGTCCGGTCGATGAACACGCTGGTCGTCCGTCCGACCCGGGTGCGTACCGCTGGGGTGCGGCAGCAAATCCTGCTGACCGCGCAGCAGCGTCTGATGATCCTGATGCTGCTGTTCATGGCGGCATTTTTGCTCGTGTCGGTGCGGCTGCTCTATTTCGCATTATTCGATACCGGTTCGCGCAATGGGACGGCGTCGACGGCTTTCATTCCCGCGCGCGCCGACATCGTCGATCGCAACGGTGTCCCGCTGGCGCGGACGATCGACGGTTATGCGATCCGCGTCGTGCCGGCCAAGCTTTTGAACAATAGCCAATATCTGGCCGATGAGCTGCACAAGATTTTCCCCGACATGTCGCGCGCCGAATTGCTCGCCAAGATCAGCGGGCCCCGCCCGACCTATATCCGCCGCCGCGCGCTGCCCGATCAGGTCGCGGCGGTGAACGCGATCGGTGACGTCGGGTTCGATTTTCCGCGCGAAAAGGAACGGCTGTATCCGCAGCTCAGCCTCGCCGCGCATGTGCTGGGCTTCACCGACGCGGCGGGACGTGGTGTCACGGGCGCCGAGGGCGCATTCGACGGCCGCCTGATTGACAAGGCGACGCGGGGCGAGCCGCTGGCGCTGTCAATCGACGCGCGCGTGCAGGGGGTGCTCGAAAGCGAGCTGGGTTCGGCGGTCGCCAATCTCGAAGCGATCGGCGGCGCGGGGATCATCCTTGATGTCCACACCGGCGAAATCGCGGCGATGACGTCGCTGCCGACCTATAATCCCAACAAGCTGGCGCCGGACAATATGGCGGCGCGGCGCAACGCGGTGACGCATAATCTGTATGAGCTCGGCTCGACCTTCAAACCGCTGACGGTGGCGGCAGCGATCGACGCTGGCACCGTCACCAGCATGGCACGCCGCTATGACGCAACGGCGCCGCTCGCGATCGCGGGTTTTCGCATCCGCGACAGCCATCCGTCGAACCGCTGGCTCAACGTCCCCGAAACGCTGATCCACAGCTCGAACATCACGACCGCACGCATTTCCGACGAACTGGGTCGCGAGAATATGGAGGCGATGTTCCGCAAGCTCGATTTCGATACACGGCCAAAGATCGACCTGAAGGAACGCGCCTTTCCGCTGTGGCCGAAAGATTGGGGCCGGTTGACGACGATGACCACCGGCTATGGCCATGGCATCGCGGTGACCCCGCTGCACCTTGCCAGCGCCTATGCCGCGCTGGTCAACGGCGGCATCTATCGTCCCGCGACGATCACCAAGCTCGGCGACCAGGCGCCGCCCAAGGGCCGCCGCGTGTTCAAGGCGGCGACCAGCGCGCGGATGCGCCAGCTGCTGCGCCTCATCGTGTCCGACGGCACGGGCAAAAAGGCCGAAGCCCCGGGTTTTCGCGTCGGCGGCAAGACCGGCAGTGCCGAAAAGCCCGGCGCGGGCGGTTATCGCCGCAGCTCGGTCGTCGCAACCTTTGCCGCGGCCTTCCCGATGGACAATCCGCGCTATGTCGTGCTGGTGATGATCGACGAACCGAAGGGCAATGCTTATAGCTCGGGTCAGCGCACCGCAGGCTGGACCGCGGCGCCGGTGGTCAGCAAGGTCGTGATGCGCGCGGGGCCGATGCTCGGCGTCTTCCCCGACGAAAGCCGCGATGTCGACGTGTCTGAACTCACCCCGCTGCTGTGGAGAAACGGGGAAGACGAATAATGCGCCTGTCCGCGCTGATAGGGGATGCTGGGCCGGTGGGCGCTGATCCGGTCGTCACCGGGCTTGCCATCGATCATCGCAAAGTGGCGCCGGGGACAATTTTTGGCGCCTTCGTCGGCGAAAAATTCAATGGCGAGGACTTCATTCCCGCGGCGATCGCTGCCGGGGCGATTGCGGTCGTCGCGCGGCCTGAGGCGCCGGTCGCGGGCGCCGTGCATGTCGCCGACGCCAATCCGCGCCGCGCCTTTGCGCATATGGCGGCGCGCTACTTCCACCGCTTTCCTGCGACCTGCGTCGCCGTGACCGGCACCAACGGCAAGACCTCCACCGTCGAAATGACGCGCCAGTTGTGGCGAATGGCGGGTTTTTACGCCGCGTCGATCGGGACGCTGGGCATCACGACGTCGAACGACAGCGCCTCGACCGGGCTGACGACGCCCGATATCGTGACTTTCCTGAGCAATATGTCGGGCTTGGCTACGGAAGGCGTCAGCCATGCGGCGTTCGAGGCGTCGAGCCACGGCCTCGACCAATATCGTACCGAAGGGCTGCCGGTGAAGGCGGCGGCATTCACCAACCTCAGCCACGATCACCTCGACTATCATGGTTCAATGGACGCCTATCTCGCGGCCAAGCTGCGGCTGTTCAGCGAAGTGGTCGAGCCGGATGGTACGGCGGTGGTGTGGAGCGACGACGAATATTCGCGGCGAGTAATCGAGGTCGTCAAGGCGCGCGGCGTCCGGCTGATGACGGTGGGCGCGGCGGGCGAGAACCTGCGCCTTGTTTCACGCGAACCGACCCAGCTTGGCCAGTCGCTCGTCGTTGCGGCGGGCGATGTGACACACAAGATCGATCTGCCGCTGATCGGCGCCTATCAGGTCGCCAATGCGCTGGTATCGGCAGGGCTGGTCATCGCGACCGGCGGCGATGTCGCGCAAACGCTCGCCAATCTGGCGCGGCTCCAGCCGGTGCGCGGGCGGCTCGAACGTGCGGCGATTACCAAGGCCGGCGCGCCGGTCTATGTCGATTATGCTCACACCCCCGATGCAATTGAGGCGGCGCTCGACGCGCTGCGCCCGCACGCGAGCGGGCGGTTGATCCTGGTGTTCGGCGCGGGCGGCGACCGCGATCAGGCGAAGCGCCCCGAGATGGGCCGTGTTGCCGAAGCAAAAGCCGATGTGCTGATCATCACCGACGACAATCCGCGCGGCGAGGATCCGGCCTTGATCCGTGCCGCGATTGCAGTGGGCGCACCGACCGCGCAGGTCATCGGCGACCGCCGCGCCGCGATCGCTGCTGCGATAGCCGAGGCGCGCGCCGAAGACATCGTCTGCATCGCTGGCAAGGGGCACGAACAAGGGCAGATCGTCGGCACGGGCGCCGACATCCGCGTCATTCCCTTCGACGACGTGGCCGTCGCGCGCGAGTGCGCGGCATGACCCCGCTGTGGACCGCACGCGCCATCGCCGCCGCGACAGGCGGGGAGGCGAGCCATGATTTTACCGCGCATGGCGTCGCGTTCGACTCGCGCGAGGTGACCAAGGGTGACCTGTTCGTCGCGATGCGCGGCGAGGCGACCGACGGACACAAGTTTATCGACAAGGCGATTGCTGCCGGGGCCGCGGGGATCCTCTGCGAGACCGCTATCGACCAACCGCATGTCCGCGTCGCCGACAGCGCCGCCGCGCTGAACGCGCTCGGCACCGCGTCGCGCGCGCGCAGCCATGGACGGATCATCGGGGTGACCGGTTCGGCGGGCAAGACGGGGACAAAGGAAGCGCTGTTCGCGGCGCTCGACCGCTTCCGCCCCGGCAAGGCGCACCGCTCGGTCAAAAGCTACAACAACCATGTAGGCGTCCCGCTCAGTCTGGCGCGAATGCCCTCGACCGCCGATTTCGGGGTGTTCGAGATGGGAATGAATCATGCGGGCGAGCTCGCCCAACTGACGCGCATGGTCCGCCCGCATGTTGCCATCGTCACCACCATTGCCCCGGCGCATATGGTATTTTTCGGCAGCGAAGAGGCGATTGCCGATGCGAAGGGCGAGATTTTTGAGGGCCTCGAACCCGGGGGCACCGCGATCGTCCCGTTCGACAGTCCGCATTACGCGCGACTGCGCGCGAAGGCCGAGTTGCACGCCGCCCATGTGATCAGCTTTGGGCTGGGTGCCGACGCCGATGTTCGTGCGGTCGATTGGCTTTCGGACGGCAAGGGCGGTTCGCTCGTCACCGCGCAGGTGCAGGAAGCGCTGCTGTGCTTCACCATCGCGCAGGCCGGGGCGCATTGGGTGTCCAATTCGCTGGCGGTGCTCGCGGCGGTGAAGGCCGTTGGCGGCGATCTGCCCGCGGCGGGGCTGGCCTTTGCCGAAATGGCGGGGCTCGCCGGGCGCGGGGCGCGTCACCGCCTGCCGTTTGGCGACGGGCATATCCTGCTGATCGACGAAAGCTATAACGCCAACCCCGCCTCGATGGCGGCGACGATTGGCCAGCTCGGCAGCGAATCGGGCGAGCGCCGCATCGCGATTCTGGGCGCGATGAAGGAACTCGGAGCAGACGGCGAGGCCTATCACGCCGATCTCGCGGCTCCGCTCGTCGCAGCCGGGGTGCAATTCGCCCTGCTCGTCGGCGACGAGATGGCGCCGCTGGCAAAGGCGCTTGAGGGGCAGATCGATTTCGCGCATGTGGCCGACCATTCGGCCGCCCGCGCGCGGCTGGGCGACTTGATCCGGCCCGAGGACACGGTGCTGATCAAGGGGTCGAACAGCGTCGGCCTGTCGCATCTGGTGGCGGCGCTGACCAACGGGGAATTTTGATGCTTTACTGGCTGGCGGAATGGCTGGGCTTTCCGGGGGTTCTCAACCTCATTCGCTATCTCAGCTTCCGCTCGGGCGCCGCGGTTGCGACGGCGCTGATCATCGGGCTGTGGATCGGGCCGCGCTTCATCCTGATGCTGCGGATGCGGCAAGGGAAGGGGCAGCCGATCCGCGAAGACGGGCCGCAAAGCCACCTCGCCAAAAAGGGTACGCCGACGATGGGCGGGCTGATGATCCTCATCTCGCTGATGATCTCCGCCCTGTTGTGGATGGACCTGTCGAACCGCTTTGTATGGGCGTGCATTTTTGTGACCGGAGGGTTCGCCGCCGTCGGCTTTCTCGACGATCTCGACAAGGTGACAAAGGCCAGCCACCGCGGCATTCCGGGGCGTGTCCGCCTGCTGATCGAGTTTCTGATCGCCGGGGTCGCGGTGTTCCTGATCGTGTCGCGCACCGGCACCGATCTCTATCTGCCGTTCCTCAGCGGCGTCGTGCTCGAACTCGGGCCGCTTTATTATGTCTTTGCGATGGTGCTGATCGTCGGCTTCGGCAATGCGGTGAACCTGACCGACGGGCTCGACGGGCTCGCAACCTTTCCGGTCATCATCGCCAGCCTGACCTTCCTCGTGATCGTCTATCTGACGGGCAATGTGAAATTCGCAGAATATCTGGGCATCCCGCATGTCTCGGGCGCGGGCGAGCTCGCGGTGTTCGCGGCGGCGATCATCGGCGCATGCCTCGCCTTTCTGTGGTTCAACGCGCCACCCGCGGCAGTGTTCATGGGCGATACCGGCAGCCTCGCACTCGGCGGGGCGCTGGCGACGATTGCGGTTACGGCGCAGCATGAACTGGTGCTGGTGCTGGTCGGCGGACTGTTTGTCGTCGAGGCGCTGTCGGTGATCATCCAGGTGTTCTGGTACAAGCGCACCGGCAAGCGGGTGTTCCGCATGGCGCCGATCCACCATCATTTCGAACAATTGGGCTGGCCCGAATCGACTGTCGTCATCCGATTCTGGATCGTGTCGATCGTACTTGCGCTCGCGGGACTCGCGACCTTGAAACTGCGGTGATCACCTCGCGCGCCTTTGCCGGACGCCGCTATGCGGTGCTGGGGCTGGCGCGCTCGGGGCTCGCAACGGTCGAGGCGCTCGTCGCCAGCGGCGCCGGGGTCACCGCGTGGGATGATCGCGAAGAAGCGCGCGACGATGCGATGGCGCTGGGCGCCGACATCGGCAATCCGCTCGACATCGACCTGATCGGCTTTGCCGGGGTGGTCGTGTCGCCCGGTGTGCCACTTAACCGCCATCCGATCGCGGAGCACGCGCGCGAGGCGCATGTGCCGGTGATCGGCGACGTCGAACTCTTCGCCGAGGCGCGCGGCGACCTGCCGCCGCACAAGGTTGTCGGGATCACCGGGACCAACGGCAAGTCCACCGTCACCGCGCTGATCCACCATATGCTGGAAAGCGCCGGGGTGCCGTCGCTGATGGGCGGCAATATCGGCCTGCCGATCCTGTCGCGCGATCCGCTGCCAGAGGGCGGGGTCTATGTGCTCGAACTGTCGAGCTATCAGATCGACCTGTCGCACAGCCTGGCGTGCGACGTCGCAGTGCTGACCAATCTCAGCCCTGACCATCTCGACCGCTACGACGGCTTTACCGGCTACGCTGCTTCGAAGGCGCGGCTCTTTTCGCTCCAGCACCGGGATCAGGTCGCGATCGTCGCGGTTGATGACGATCCGTCGAAGATGATCGCGGGGCGGATCAACCATCGCCTGCACCGCGTGTCGGGCAAGGACATCGACCCGGTCGACCAGCACCGCTGGCCCGCGCTGCAAGGCCCGCACAATGCGCAGAACGCCGTTTGCGCGATCGCGGTGTGCCGGGTGCTGGGATTGAACGACGAACAGATCGAGCGCGGCCTCGCGACCTATACGTCGCTGCCGCATCGCATGGAATTGGTCGGCGAAGTCGCTGGCGTCCGCTGGTTCAACGACAGCAAGGCGACCAACGCGGCTTCCGCTGGTCCGGCGCTGGCGGCCTTTCCGCCGGCGCCGGACCAGCGTTTGCACTGGATTGCCGGGGGGCAGGCCAAGGGCGACGGACTGGCGGCGTGCCGCCCATGGTTCGGGCATGTGAAAAGGGCCTATCTGATCGGCGATGCGATGGAGCCTTTCGCGGCGGAGATCGGCGACGCGGTTCCGGTCGATCGCTCCGGCGACATGGCGACGGCGGTCGCTCATGCGGCGGCGGCGGCGCGGCCCGGCGACATCGTGCTGCTCTCGCCCGCCTGCGCGTCATTCGACCAGTTCAAGGATTATGAGCAGCGCGGCGATGTTTTTCGCGGACTTGTGCAGGCGCTTGGGGCATGAGCGGGGGAATGGACAATATGGACAGCGCGACCGAACGGCCGGTGATCGCGACGACGCGGACGGTCAAGCGCCGCGGCCCGCGCCTCAGCCGCGCCGACCGCACCCCGCTGGGCCTGTGGTTCTGGGAAATCGACCGCGTGCTGCTGCTGCTCGTGTCGATGCTCGTCGCGATCGGGCTGGTTGCGGTCGCCGCGGCGTCGCCAGTCGCGGCGCAGAAATTGTCGACCAGCACGGCGTCGCTCGACCCGCTTTATTATTTCTACCGCCAGCTGATGTGGGTGATCGTCGGGGTGCCGGTGATGCTGGGCGTGTCGATGCTGCCCAAGGCGCAGGCGCGGCGTTTCGCCATTTACGGCACGATCATCTTTCTGGTCCTGCTGTTTCTCGTGCCGTTGTTCGGCGCCACGGTAAACGGCGCGCAGCGCTGGATCGGCAGCGGCATCTTCCGGTTGCAGCCATCGGAATTTCTGAAGCCCTTCTTTGCGGTGTCGCTGGCGTGGATATTGTCGCTGCGGCTGCACGACCAGAGCCTGCCGGTGGTTCCGCTCAGCTTTGTCCTGACCGGGGTGATCGCGGTGTTGCTGATGGGCCAGCCCGATCTGGGCCAGACGGTCATCTTTGCCGCGACCTGGCTGGTGCTCGTGCTGGTCGCCGGGCTGTCGATGCGGATCATGGGGATGCTCGCGGCGACGGGGGTCGTCGGCATCATCCTCGCCTATTTCTTTTACCCCGTGGCGCAGCAGCGCATCAATATCTGGCTGTTCGCCGAGGGTGACAGCTTTCAGGTCGACAAGGCGCATGCGACGCTGACCGCGGGCGGGCTGATCGGCACCGGGCCGGGGGCGGGGCTGGCCAAATTTCAGCTGCCCGAAGCACACACCGACTATATCTTCTCGGTCATCGGTGAGGAATTCGGGATGATCGCGTGCATCGCGATCGCGATCCTCTATCTCGCGATCATCGTGCGGGTGCTGGTGCGCCTGCTCGACGAGGAGGATAGTTTCTTGATCTTGGCGGTCGCCGCGCTGATCGCGCAATTCGGCGGCCAGGCGGTGATCAACATGGCGGTGAATACGCAGATCTTCCCGTCGAAGGGGATGACCTTGCCCTTTATCAGCTATGGCGGCTCATCGTTCATCGCGCTGTCGATCGGCATGGGTTTGCTCTTGTCGCTGACCCGGCGAAACCCCTATGCGGCGCGGGTGTCGATGACCCGCAACTGGAATAAAAAATGAGTGCCCAGACATGACCGCGACCCGCCACTTCCTTCTCGCCGCCGGTGGGACGGGAGGACATATGCTGCCCGCCTATGCCCTCGCGGGCGAGCTGATTTCGCGGGGCCACCGCGTCGCGCTGGTCAGCGACGACCGCGGCCTCCGGATTCCCGGCGCACCGCACGAACTGGAAACGCATGTGCTGCCCGCGGGCCGGGTCTCGGGCGGGCCGGTCGGTTGGGTGAAGGCGGCGCTGGCGATCCTCAAGGGGCGCCGCATGGCGATCGACCTGATCGGCGACTTCGACCCTGCCGTCGTCGTCGGCTTCGGCGGCTATCCCTCGCTGCCCAGCCTGCTCGCCGCGGGCGCGACGAAGCGGCCGCGCGTGCTGCACGAACAAAATGCCGTGCTCGGGCGCGTCAACCGCATGATGGCGCCGCGCGTCGATGCGGTCGCGGTCGCCTATCACAATATCCAGCGCTATCCGGCAGGGCACGAGTTGAAGAAGCATATCACCGGCAATCCGGTGCGCGACGAGATTATCGCGATCCGCGAGGAAGGTTTTCCGCCGCTGACCGAGGATGGCATTTTCCGCCTGCTGGTGGTCGGCGGCAGCTTGGGCGCGACAGTGCTCAGCGATGTTGTTCCCGCAGCGATCGCGATGCTGCCGCGCGCATTGCTCGACCGGTTGCAGGTCGTGCAGCAATGCCGCGACGCCGATCTGGACGAAGTGCGCCGGAAATATGCCGACATGGGGGTTGCCGCCGAATGCGCGACCTACATCGCCGATTTCCCCGAGCGTCTGCGCTGGGCGCATCTGGTGATCGCACGCGCTGGCGCCTCAACGGTGGCCGAGCTGGCCTGCGCCGGACGGCCCGCGATCTTTGTCCCCTATCCGCACGCGATGGACAATCACCAGACCTATAATGTCGTGGATATGGTTCAGGCAGGCGGCGCACGCTCGATCCCGCAGCCGCAATTCACCGCCAGCGAACTTGCCAAGCAGATCCAGCGGATGGCGCTCGAACCCGGCGCGCTGGAAAATGCCGCTGCGCGCGCCGCAAGCTGCGGCCTGCCCGACGCTACACGCGACCTCGCCGACCTCGCCGAATCGCTCGCCGCGCCGCCGATGATGGACGTGATCCGGGTCGGTGCGCCATCGGGCCAGCGAGCCGCCGCAACCGGCATGGCGTCGGCCCGCATGGGAGGCGAATGATGCGCGGCGTTGCGACCGACATTGGCACCATCCACTTCATCGGCATCGGCGGCATCGGCATGTCGGGGATCGCCGAGGTGATGCACAACCTCGGTTATCAGGTGCAGGGCAGCGACATCGCCGACGGCTATGTCATCGAAGGTTTGCGCAAACGCGGGATCAAGGTCGCGATCGGCCATGATGCCGCGAACGTCGATGGCGTGTCGGTGGTCGTGACTTCGACCGCGGTGAAACGCGGCAATCCCGAGGTCGAGGCCGCGCTCGCGCAGCGCATTCCGCTCGTCCGCCGCGCCGAAATGCTCGCCGAGCTGATGCGGCTGAAATCGACGGTCGCGATTGCCGGAACGCACGGCAAGACGACGACGACCAGCCTGGTCGCGGCGCTGCTCGACGCGGGCGGGATCGATCCGACGGTGATCAACGGCGGCATCATCAACAATTATGGCTCGAACGCGCGGCTCGGCGCCAGCGACTGGATGGTGGTCGAGGCCGACGAGAGCGATGGCAGCTTTCTTCGTCTCGACGGCACGATCGCGGTCGTCACCAACATCGATCCCGAACATCTCGACCATTATGGCAGCTTCGACGCGATCAAGGACGCGTTCGTCGAATTCATCGAGAATGTACCCTTTTATGGCGCCGCAATGCTGTGTCTCGACCATCCCGAGGTGCAGGCGATAATCCCGCGCATCCGCGACCGGCGGATCGTGACTTACGGCTTTTCGGCGCAGGCCGACGTGCGCGGCACCAATGTCGTGCCCGGCCCCGACGGCAATCGCTTCGACGTCGTCGTCCGCGACCGCGACGGCAACAGCCGGACGATCGAGGGCATCCATCTGCCGATGTCAGGGCGCCACAACGTCCAGAACTCGCTCGCCGCGATTGCAGTCGCGCTGCACATGGGCGTGTCGGACGACAAGATCGTGTCGGGCTTCAACGGCTTCGCCGGGGTCAAGCGGCGTTTCACCAAGGTCGGCGAGATCGCGGTTGCGGGCGGCGTGGTTACGGTGATCGACGACTACGCCCACCACCCGGTCGAAATCCGCGCGGTGCTGTCGGCGGCGCGCGAAGGTGTCGGGGCAGGGCGCGTCGTCGGCGTGGTCCAGCCGCACCGCTTCACCCGCCTGCGCGACCATATGGACGATTTCCAGCAGGCGTTTAACGATGCCGACATGGTACTGGCATTGCCGGTCTATGCCGCGGGCGAGGCGCCGATCGATGGCGTGTCTTCGGATGCGCTGGTCGCGGGTTTGCGCGATCGCGGGCATCGGCAGGCGAGCGTCGTTGCCGATGCCGGAGCGCTGGCTGCGAGCATCGCGGATAGCATCAAGGCGGGCGATCTTGGTGCGGGTGATATGATCATCTGCCTTGGCGCGGGCGATATCACCAAGATGGCGGCGGGTTTGGCGAACGCTGTAGAGGGCGCGGCGTGACAAGCTTCTCCGTTCCCATCCCATCTCCGTTTGTGTCGAGCGAAGTCGAGACACGCCAGCGCAGCGCCAGGCGTCCCTCGACTTCGCTCGGGACGAACGGGGAAGGGGTGCGGTTGTGAGCGACCTTGCAACCCTCCCTGCCGTGCGCGGCAAACTAACGGAAAAGGCTCCGCTGGCGCCGCTCGTCTGGTTCAAGTCGGGCGGTCCCGCCGACTGGCTGTTCGAGCCGAGGGACGCCGACGACCTCGCCGACTTCCTCCGCGATCTCCACCCCGCTGTCCCCGTGATGGCGCTGGGTCTAGGATCGAACCTCATCGTTCGCGACGGCGGCTTTCCGGGTGTCGTCGTCCGGCTCGGCAAGGCCTTTGCGAAAGTCGAAGCGATCGACACCACCGCGCTGCGCTGCGGCGGCGGTGCGTCGGGTATCCTCGTTTCCTCGACCGCGCGCGATGCCGGGATTGCGGGGATGGAATTTCTGCGTTCGATTCCCGGCACCGTCGGCGGTTTCGTGCGCATGAACGGCGGCGCCTATGGCGGCGAAGTGAAAGACATCCTGATCGATTGCGACGTCGTGCTTCGCTCGGGCGAACGCAAGACGCTGCGGCTCGCCGACCTTGGCTACACCTATCGCCATAGCGAATTGCCCGAGGGCGCGGTCGTTATCGGCGCAACTTTTCGCGGCCGCCCCGACGAGCCTACGGCGATCCAGGCCGAAATGGACCGCATTTCGGCCAGCCGCGAAGCCTCACAGCCGCTGCGCTCGAAAACCGGCGGCTCGACCTTCAAGAACCCCGAGGGCCACAAGGCGTGGCAGCTGGTCGATGAGGCCGGGTGCCGCGGCTTTGCCGTCGGCGGGGCGCAGGTCAGCGAAAAGCACACCAATTTCCTGATCAACACCGGCGATGCAACGAGCGCTGACATCGAAGCCCTCGGTGAGGAAGTCCGCCGCCGGGTGAAGGACAAGAGCGGCATCGAACTGCAATGGGAAATACAGCGCGTGGGAGTGATGAAGTGATGGCGCACCACCTCTCGCCGTTCGCTCTGAGCTTGTCGAAGGGCTGCTCTTCTCTTTTGACGTCGCCAAGGAAAAACGGTCCTTCGACAAGCTCAGGACAAAAGGTTTTGAATATCGGAGTTGAGGCATGACCCGCGGCCCCTGGCATGTCGCCGTCCTGATGGGTGGCTGGTCGGCTGAACGCGAAGTGTCGCTGATGAGCGGCAATGGCGTCGCCGACGCGCTCGAAAGCCGCGGCCACACGGTCACGCGCATCGACATGGACCGCGACGTCGCCTTACGGCTGGCCGAAGCGAAGCCGGATGTCGTGTTCAACGCGCTCCACGGCGTTCCCGGAGAGGACGGCACGGTGCAGGGGATGCTCGACCTGATGGGCCTGAAATACACCCACAGCGGCCTCGTCACCTCGGTGATTGCGATCGACAAGGAATTGACGAAGCAGGCGCTGGTGCCGCATGGTATTCCGATGCCGACGGGGACCATGGTCGACAGCGAAAGCCTCTATTCCATCGACCCTTTGCCGCGCCCTTATGTGCTGAAGCCTGTGAACGAAGGCTCGTCGGTCGGGGTGGCGATCGTCAAGGACGACAGCAACTACGGCAACCCGATTGCTCGCGACGCGGTGGGTCCCTGGCAGGAATTCGACCGCCTGCTCGCCGAACCGTTTATCAAGGGACGCGAGCTGACCGTTGCGGTGCTGGGCGATCAAGCGCTCGCGGTGACCGAGCTCCGCGTCAGGTCGGGTTTCTACGACTATGACGCCAAATATACCGACGGGCTGACCGAGCATGTCTGTCCCGCCGATGTCCCCGCCGATGTCGCGCAGCGGATGATGGATCTGGCGCTGCAATCGCATCGCCTGCTCGGCTGCAAGGGCGCCTCGCGCTCGGACTTTCGCTGGGACGACGAACATGGGTTGGCGGGCATCTATCTGCTCGAAGTCAACACCCAGCCGGGGATGACGCCGTTAAGTCTGGTGCCCGAACAGGGGCGCGCGGTTGGTATGGATTATGCCGAACTGGTCGAACGCATCGTGGGGGAAGCGTTATGAGTAACACGCGGATCAAACGCGGCAGCGCGCCGCCACGCCGTCCGGTGCGGACGCCGAAGAAACGGCGCAAGGTGCCAACTTCGCGGCTGAACGCGATCATCAACGCTCTGCCGATCAGCCCGCAGCGGCTGCAAAAGGTTGCCAACTGGACGATCGGGCTCAGCCTGTTTGCCGTCGCGGGCCTCGCCGCGCACGCCACCGGGGTCACCGCCAAAGTTCACGAGGAATATGCGCAAGCGGTCGGCCGCGCCGGGTTCCAGGTCAAGAAGGTCGAGGTCGTCGGCGCCGACCGCATCGACCGGCTGAAGGTTTACGACATCGCGCTCGCGCAAAAGGACCGCTCGATAGCGGCGGTCGATCTCGACGGGGTGCGCGGCGATTTGATGCGCTATGGCTGGATCAAGGACGCGCGCGTATCGCGGCGCCTGCCCGACACGCTGGTCGTCGACATTGTCGAGCGCACCCCGGCGGCGATCTGGCAGCATAACAACCGCCTGTCGCTGATCGACGAAAAGGGCGTGGTGCTCGAACCGGTGACGGTCGCGACGATGCCTGACCTGCCGCTGGTGATCGGGCCGAAGGCGAACCAGCGTTCGCAGGATCTCGACCGATTACTGGCCGAGGCGAGCAGCCTCAAGGAATTGCTTGCGGGCGCTACCTGGGTCGGCAACCGCCGCTGGGACCTGCGCTTCCGCAGCGGTGAAACGCTGTCATTGCCGGAGGGCGAGGCCGAGGCGAAAGCCGCGCTTGCCAAATTTGCGCATCTGGATGGCGCCAACCGCTTGCTCGGGCGCGGCATATTGCGTTTCGACATGCGCGATCCGAGCCGCTTCGTGCTACGTCTGCCGCACGAAGGGCAGGTGGCGCCCGCGAAGCTCGACGAGGCGCGCGCTGCGGTCGATGCGGTTGCGACCGCCGCGTCGAACGAAGGATAGAGCATGGCCCCGCCGCGCATCGAAAAGATCATCACCGCGCTCGATGTCGGGTCGTGGAAGGTCTGCGCGCTGATCGCGGGGCAGACTGCCGACGGCCAACTCCATGTGCTTGGCACCGGCCAGCGCGAAAGCCGCGGTGTCCAGCGCGGCTATGTCGCCGACATGGAGCAGACCGAACATATCGTGCGCGAGGCGATCGAGCAGGCCGAGCGGATCGCGGGGCTGAACATCGATGACGTCTGGGTCAGCTTCTCGGCCGGCGGCTTGCTCAGCGACGTGGCGCCAATTGAAAGCGAACTCGGCGGCCACCGGATCGAAAAGGAAGATATCGACGACCTGCTCGCGGCAGGACGTGCCGGGATCGATCCCGAGGGACGGATGATCCTCCACGCGCAGCCCGCGCTATATACCCTCGACGGGCTGACCGGGGTCAAGAACCCGATCGGGCTGCACGCCGACCGGTTGGGCGTCGATATTCACATCATCATGGCCGACGGCGCCCCGGTACGAAACCTGGAGGCGGCGGTGCGGCAGGCGCATCTGGACGTCAACGCGGTTGTCGCGTCGCCGATCGCCGCAGGACTCGCTTGTCTGTCGGACGAGGAACGCGACCTGGGCGTGGCGCTGGTCGAGCTCGGCGCCGCGGTGACGACAGTGTCGCTCTATGCCGGAGGGATGCTCGTCGAAATGGCGTCGCTGCCCTTTGGTGCCAGCGACATCACCGACGACATTGCCTCGGCCTTTGGCATCCGGCGCAGTCAGGCGCAGCGGCTCCAGAGCTTTTACGGCTCGGCGTCGGCCAGCCCGCGCGATAACAACGAAATTATCGAGCTGGAACCCGGCGCTCCGACAAGCGGCGATGCTCCGCGGATCACCCGCGCGCAGTTGGTGACGGTGATCCGCCAACGTCTGGACGCGATGATGGGAGAGATCGGCAGGACACTCAAAGATCTGCATTTCGTTGGCCCAATCGGGCGCCAGGTCGTGCTTGTCGGCGGCGGCGCCGATCTGAAAGGCATTGCCGATTACACCCAGAGCGCACTCGGCCGCGCCGCACGGGTTGGAAGGCCGCGCGGGCTGCACGGACTGCCCGAGGCGCACAGCGGCCCGGCTTTCGCGACGCTGGCCGGGCTGGTTCTCTATGCCGCGTCGGACCCGGTCGACCTGCGCGATCTCCCCATGATGTCGCAGGATGTCTATCGTCCGGCGAGCACTTCGATCCTGCATCGGTTGATGGCGGCGTTAAAAAGCAGTTTTTAGCGGTGAAACGCGAAAAAAGGTTAATTTTTTGGGTGATTCCCCGGTCACAATAGTGCAATGCGGGGTAAGAAAACCGGGCGGCGGGACACCCGCTCGTTTGGGTCGCAAGGTTGGGGAAGCGGCACCTGTCCGCCGCTGCAGGGAGACTTTTTGATGAGCATCAACATTGGCCCGCCACAAGTCGACGAACTGAAGCCGCGGATCGCGGTGATCGGTGTCGGCGGCGCGGGCGGCAATGCCATCGCAAATATGATTGCCTCGCGGGTTGAGGGGGTCGATTTCATCGTTGCGAACACCGACGCGCAGGCGTTGAACGCATCACCCGCCGAAAGGCGCATCCAGCTGGGAACGCAGATCACCCAGGGGCTGGGTGCGGGTTCGCGGCCCGAGGTTGGCCGCGCGGCCGCCGAAGAAAGCATCGCACAGGTCGAAGAGGCGCTGAACGGCGCCCATATGTGCTTCATCGCCGCGGGCATGGGCGGCGGCACCGGCACGGGGGCGGCGCCGGTCATCGCCAAGGCAGCGCGCGATCGCGGCATCCTGACCGTCGGCGTCGTGACCAAACCTTTTACCTTTGAAGGGCAGCGGCGGATGCGGTCGGCAGACTCGGGGATCGCCGAGTTGCAGGATCATGTCGACACGCTGATCGTCATTCCGAACCAGAATCTGTTCCTGGTCGCCAACCCCAACACGACCTTCAAAGAAGCCTTCACCATGGCGGATGAAGTACTTCAGCAGGGTGTGCGTGGGATTACCGACCTGATGGTGATGCCCGGCCTGATCAACCTCGACTTTGCCGACGTGCGCAGCGTGATGCGCGAAATGGGCAAGGCGATGATGGGGACCGGCGAGGCCGAAGGCGATGGCCGCGCGCTCGAAGCGGCGCAGAAAGCCATTGCGAACCCGCTGCTCGACGGCGTGTCGATGGCGGGCGCCAAGGGCGTCATCATCTCGATCACCGGCGGCGAAGACATGCGCCTGATGGAAGTCGACGAGGCTGCCAACCATATTCGCGAGCTGGTCGATCCCGATGCGAACATCATTTGGGGCAGCGCGTTCAACGACAGCCTGGATGGCAAGATCCGCGTGTCGGTGGTCGCCACCGGTATCGACAGCACGGGCGAAATCGCGGCGCAGGCCTCGCCCGCCACGCGCAGCTTCTCCTTTGCTCCCGCGCGCGCGGCGACGCCCGCGCCAGTGATCGAAGAGGCGTTTGCGCCGGTCGTCGACGAAGAGCCCGTCGCTGAAGCCCTGGCTGATGAAGCCAGCGACCCGGCACCGGGCTTTTCGCTGAGCGACACGGTCGACGTCGAAGCGGCCGCGGCCGAGGAAGAGCCGATGGAATTGTCGCAGGTCGCGGCGACCTATGATGACACCGCGCAAGAGCTGGTGCTCGACGCGCCCGAAGCGCCGGCGACCGATTACCGCACGGCACCGCCCCCGGCATCGGGCGGCGAGGCAGGGGCTGGCGAGGAGTCGCCCGCCCGTTCGATCGGCGGCGGCACGCTGTTCGAACGTATGTCGCGCCTGTCGCGCGGCGCCACGGCGCCCGAGGCAGAAAGCGGCGATAAGGATGACGGGGTCGACATCCCGCGCTTCCTGGGGCGTCAGAACAACCAGTAACGGGGCCATAATCGGCTGCCCGCAGGGCACGGCAGGCCGGAGATCGGGATGAATTGCCCATGCGGCAAGCGAAAATAACGGCGAGGCCGACACGCGTTCGGCTTTGCGCCGGTGCGTTCGGTGCGTTGTTGCTGGGGTTCATGGCGTCACCTGCCGCCGCGCAGGTGACGCCGCCCGATGCCGCGACCAAAGCCGCGATGGAAAAGCGGACAGCGGCCCGGACTTTGCTGTCGTCGGCGCTCGCCCGCATCGCGTCGAACAACAGCGATCCTCGGGCGCTGCTCGACGCCGGTCGCGCTTCGATCGAGCTGGACGACCATCGCGCCGCGCTCGGCTTTCTCGTGCGCGCCGAGCAGGCCAGCCCGCGCGACGGCGCGATCAAGGCCGCGCTCGGCTCGGCGATGGTCCATATGGAGAACCCAACCCGGGCGCTCGATTATTTCGGCGAGGCGCAGCTGCTCGGCGCGCCCGAGCGACTGTTCCTGTCCGACCGGGCGCTGGCGCGCGACTTGCTGGGGCAGCAGGATGCGGCGCAGCGCGACTATCAGCTGGCGCTCTCGATCGCCCCCAGCGACGAATTGACGCGGCGCTATGCGCTGTCGCTGGGGATCAGCGGCGAGGCCGATCGCGCGATCCAGATGCTGACCCCGCAGCTGCGCGCGCAGGATCGCGGCGCCTGGCGGCTGCGCGCAATGATCCTTGCGATGAACGGCCGTGACGGTGAAGCGAGCGAGATCGTCAACGCCACGATCCCGCCCGCAATGGCGCAGAATATCCTGCCCTATCTGACCCAGATGGACCGGCTCAATCCGGCGCAGCAGGCCGCGGCGGCGCATTTCGGGCGTTTTCCGAACGGCCAGCTGGGGGCGAAGCGCAAACCCGTGCAGGTCGCTGCCGCGACGCCCCCGCCGACCCCGCCGGCCGCAACCGGCAGGCGCGCGATGGCTAGCGCAAAGCGGCCACCTGCCGCGTCGGTCGCAGCGGCGCCGACCCCGACGCCCAGCCCCCGGCCAGTGGGGCCGGCCTATGCCCAGCCGCGCCAGCCGGTCACGCCGCCGACAACCGTAGCCGCCACGCCGCGCCCGGCGACTGTTGCACCTTCGACGCCGACGCCTGCGCCGCAGCCAGCCCTCTCACGTCCGACCGCGGAAAACCCGTTTCCCGCAGCAGGCGGTGCGGCGTCGACGACCGTGCGGGGCGGACCGACACCCGAAAATCCTTTTCCTGCCGCTTCGGGGCCAGCGCCGACCGTTGTTGATGTCCCAGCGACTGCCCCCGCCGCAGTCGTCTCCGCGCCCGCTGCGATCGGGCCGAACCCAAGCCAGTCCGCCGCGCCCGTCGGACCCGGCTTTTCCATTGCAGACATAGGCCGCAATTCCGTGAACGGCCCGTCAACGGTGCCGCAGTTGCCGTCCTCCGTCGCGGCCGTGCCAGCTGCGCCGTCAACGGCCGCTGCCGCTCCCCTTGCATCGCTCGCCGACATCGTCGGGTCGATCGAAATCCCGCCCGAGGAGCTAAGCCAGCCCGACAATGCGATCGGCGCCGACACGCTCGCCAAATTGCTCGAAGACAAGCGCCGCGCCGACGCCGCCGAAGAAGCTAAACGCGAAAAGGACGCCGTGGCGGCGAAAGCCAAAGCAGAAATCGACGCCAAGGCTAAGGCCGAAGCGGCAGAGAAAAAGGCCAATCCCGCGCGTATCTGGGTGCAGGTCGCGACCGGCGCCAACGCCCGCGCGCTGGCGACCGATTTCGGCAAATTTGCCAAGAAGAGCCCCGAGCTGTTCAAGGGCAAGGCGGGCGCGACCGCCGAATGGGGCAAGACCCGCCGATTGTTGGTCGGGCCGTTCAAGGACCGCAAGGCCGCGCAAGACTGGCTGACCGGCTACAAAAAAGCTGGCGGCGACGGGTTCCTGTTCAACAGCGAGGCGGGCCAGACCGTCGATCCGATCAAGTGAGTGCGGCTGAAGCCAGCGCCAATCCTCCCTGTGGCGAAGCCATGGGGAGGGGGATCGTTCGCGAAGCGAATGGTGGAGGGGCGGCAACGGTAGTGCAAAAGCCCCTCCGTCAGCGCTTCGCGCTGCCACCTCCCCATCGCTGCGCGACAGGGAGGATCTGAATGTTTCCGGTTGTCGCTTGCGCCAGCGATCCTGCGCAAAGCCGCGGGCGCCGCTATGCCGAGCTGGGCCGCGTTGTTCGCGGGCCGCGCGACGATTTCCAGCGCGATCGTGACCGCATCATCCATTCGATCGCCTTTCGCCGCCTGCGGCACAAGACACAGGTGTTCGTCGCTCCCGATGGCGATCATTATCGCGTTCGCCTGACCCACAGCATCGAGGTCGCGCAGATCGGCCGCGGCATCGCGCGGGCGCTGGGGCTGAACGAGGATTTGACCGAGGCTTTGTGCCTTGCGCACGACATCGGCCATCCGCCCTTCGGTCATGCGGGAGAGGATGCGCTGAAAGCCGCGATGGCGGATCATGGCGGTTTCGACCACAATGGCCATACGCTGCGCACGCTGGCGGCGCTGGAATGTCCCTATCCGCGGTTCGACGGGCTCAACCTGACGTGGGAAACGCTCGAAGGGCTCGCCAAGCATAATGGACCGGTGACCAACCCCGGCTGGGCGCTCGCCGATATTGATGGCGATTTCGGCCTCGACTTGGGCAGCCATGCCAGCCTCGAAGCGCAGATTGCGGCGGTTGCCGACGACATCGCCTATGACAACCACGACATCGACGATGGGCTGCGCGCCGGGTTGCTCGACGTCGATCAGTTGATGGAACAGCCGTTTGTCGCCGCCAATTTTCGCGCCGTAGAGGACCGCTTCCCCGGCGCGCCGCGCGACCGCTTGCTGCGCGAACTGGTCCGCGACCAGATTGGGGTGATGGTCAATGATGTCATCGCCGCAACCACGGCCAATGTCGCGGCGGCGGGCGTGGCGAGTGTCGCCGAGGTCCGCGCTGCGGGCCGCTCGCTCGGCGGCTTTTCCGCCGAACTCGCGGCCGAGGAACGCGAACTGAAGCGGTTCATGTACGCCAATCTTTATCACCACCCCGAACAGGTCGCGGCAGCAGCCGCAGCAAACGAGGTCGTTGGGCGGCTGTTCGCTGCCTATGCCGACGACCCGCGCCTGATGGGCGAGGATTGGTCGGCGCGTCTGCCCGGCGAAGAATGCGCGACAACCCGGCACATCGGCGACTATATTGCCGGGATGACCGATCGTTTTGCCATTGACCGCTATGCCGAGATTTTCGGACGCGCTGAGGTGCCGGAAGCGTTGGCGCATGTCTGACGTTCTGATCGTGGGCGCGACCGGGCTGATCGGGCGTGCGGTGATCGACGCGTTCGGCGACCGCAGTGTCACGATCGTCACGCGGCGGCCGGTCGCGGGGCTGCTGCCGCACCATGCCGAACGCGTGGCACCGCCCGACAACTGGCCCGACATCATAGCCGCTGAAAAACCGGCGGTGCTCATCTGCTGCCTCGGTACCACGATCCGCCAGGCGGGCTCGCAAGCGGCATTCCGCGCCGTCGACCATGACCTCATACTCGCGACTGCGCGCGGCGCCCGGCAGGGCGGCACGGCGCAAATGATCGTAGTCAGCTCGGTCGGGGCGTCGGCGAAAGCAGGCAATTTCTATCTGCGGACCAAGGGCGAGACCGAGGATGGGCTGCGCGCGCTCGGGTTCAAGCGGCTCGACCTGATACGTCCCGGCTTGCTGCTCGGCAACCGACCCGGACCGCCGCGGCTGGGCGAAGGGCTGGCGACGATTGCGGCGCCGTTCGCCGATGCCTTGCTCCGCGGTTCCTTCCGCCGCTACCGCTCGATTCAGGGCGCCACGGTTGCCGCGGCGATCGTCAATCTCGCGGGTCAGGGTGGTTCGGGCGTGCATATCCACGAAAACGACGCAATCCGCGCGCTCGCCGATTGACTCCGCATAAGGGCAGCGCCAAGGCTCGGGCGTCTGTCGGGTTTCGTAAGGGATTCGACCGGCCGCGCGGGAGAGCGTGAGGGCAGGGCAACCGGCGCCTCACCACCGAAGGAGCAACCGCCCCGGAAACTCTCAGGTCAGCAGGACCGCGCAGGCTGGAACGGACACTCTGGAAAGCGTTCCGGCTGTCGGCTGGAGCCACCGAAGGGGTAACCCCGGACTTTGTTGCCGGGGGAAAACTCTCAGGTTCCCGTGACAGAGGGGGCATGGCGAAAGGCGCGGCACCCCGCCGCGCATCCGCCGTGCAACCGCGGGAGACTGACATGACCGAAACCGAACAGCTGGACGAAGACGGCGCGATCGAAGCCGCGACCGAAGTGCTGCCGCTCGACGCCTGGCACCGCGCCAAGGGCGGCCGGATGGTCGAATTCGCCGGTTACTGGATGCCGATCCAATATGAAGGCATCATGGCCGAACATCTGTGGGTGCGTGAGAATGCCGGGCTGTTCGACGTCAGCCATATGGGTCAGCTGGCGCTTTCGGGTGACAAGGTTGCCGAAGCGCTCGAAACGCTGGTTCCGGGCGATATTTCGGCGCTGAAGCCCGGCCGGATGCGCTATTCGCTGCTGCTCGATGAGGATGGCGGCATCCTCGACGATTTGATGATCACGAACGAGGGCGACCAGTTCGGTATCGTGGTCAATGGCGCGGTGAAGTGGGAAGACATCGGTCACCTGCGCGAAAACCTGCCCGACGACATCACGCTCAACCACAATGAGGATTATGGCCTGCTCGCGTTGCAAGGGCCGAAGGCCGTGACCGCACTGGCGCGGCTCGTGCCCGAAGCAACAGGCCTCGTGTTCATGCAGGCGACGCGCGCGACGTGGAATGGCCATGCGATCGCGATCAGCCGCTCGGGCTATACCGGCGAGGATGGTTTCGAGATTTCGCTGCCCAATGAGGCGCTGACCGATTTTGCCGATGCGGTGTGCGCGATGGACGAGGTCAAGCCGATCGGGCTGGGCGCGCGCGATTCGCTGCGGCTGGAGGCGGGGCTGCCGCTCTATGGCCATGATCTCGACCCGACGATCGATCCGGTCGAAGGCGATCTGGCGTTTGCGATCAGCAAACGCCGCCGCGAGGAAGGTGGCTTCCCCGGCGCCGCGCGCATTCTCGGCCACCTCGCCGATGGCTCGCCCCGCAAACGGGTCGGCCTGCTGGTCGATGGCAAAATGCCGGTGCGCGAAGGCGCCAAGCTGTTCGACGGCAATATGGAAATCGGCGTCGTGACGTCAGGCGGTTTTGCTCCCAGCGTGGGCGCACCGATTGCGATGGGTTATGTGCCGCGCGACCACGCCGAGCCCGGAACCGCGATCGCCGCCGAGGTGCGCGGCAAGCGGGTGGCCTGCACCGTCACCGCCATGCCCTTTGTTCCGCATAATTATGTCCGTAAAGCAGGAGCCTGATCGATGCCGCGTTATTACACCGAAGAGCATGAGTGGATCGACGTCGACGGCGACGTCGCGACGGTCGGCATCACCGATTTTGCGCAGGGCCAGCTTGGCGACATCGTCTTCGTCGAAGTTCCCGACACCGGCGCCGAGCTCAGCCAGGGCGGCGACGCCGCAGTGGTTGAATCGGTGAAGGCGGCGAGCGACGTCTATGCTCCTGTCGACGGCACCGTGACCGAGGGCAACAGCCAGCTGGAGGAAGACCCCGGGCTGGTCAACTCGGATCCCGAGGGCGAAGGCTGGTTCTTCCGCCTGGCGCTGAGCGACAAAAGCCAGCTCGACGGGTTGATGGATGCAAAGGCGTACAAAGCCTTCTGCGACGCGCTGTAGTCAGTTCCCCTCCCGCAAGCGGGAGGGGGGAGAAATGCGATCGCCACCGAACCCGCCTTAGCCAATTGCCGCCTGATGGTGGCGACGCCCATCTATGAAGGCGCTCAGGGCACCTATGTCCGTGCGGCGCTGGCGCTGGCGCTGCGCGCGCAAGCGCTGGGCATTTCGGTGCGGTTTGAGTTCATCCTCTACCAGCCGTCGATCACCCGCGCGCGCAACATGCTGACCGCCATGTTCCTTGCCAGCGATTGCACCCATCTGCTGTTCATCGATGCCGACATCGATTTTTCGGCCGACGATGTGTTCTCCCTGATCCGCGCAATGGAGGCGAATGCCGACTGCGGGGTGCTCGGCGGCGCCTATCCGCGGCGGATGATCAATTGGGCCAATGTCGCGCGCGCGGTCGAGCAGGGGCTGGCCAAGGATAATCCCGCCGATCTGGCGCGCTATACCGGCGACTTTGCGCTGCATTTCCTGCACCCCGATCAGAATTTCAAGATGACCGATCTGGTCGAACTGGCCCGGCTCGGTACCGCGATGATGCTGATCCGCCGCGCGGTGCTCGAGGGAATGGCGGCGGCGATGCCCGATCTGGTGTTCCGTCCCGACCCCGCCGAGCGTCAGGCGCACGGCGTTGGCGACATCGTCCCCGCCTTTTTCTGCCCCTATATCGAGCCCGAAAGCCAGGCGCTGCTCTCCGACGATTACGCCTTTTGCCGCCGCGTGCGCGATGCAGGCTTTCGGATTTGGCTCGCGCCGTGGATCCGCACGACCCACGCCGGTCCGGCGATCTTCTCCGGCACGCTTGCCGACACAGCCCAGCTTTTTTCCCAAAAACCAGCTTCTTCTGCGGAGTAGTTCATGCGTTACCTGCCCCTTACTGCCGACGACCGCAGCGCGATGCTCGCCACCATCGGCGCAGCGTCGATCGATGATCTGTTTGCCGGTGTTCCCGTTAATGCGCGGCTCGATGGGCCGATTGCGGACTTGCCGCTGCACGCCAGCGAGCTGGCGGTCGAGCGCCATATGGCCGCGCTGTCGCGCCAGAACCGCGCCGCGGGCGACGGCCCCTTCTTCCTTGGCGCCGGCGCCTATCGCCACCATGTTCCCGCCAGCGTTGATCATCTGATCCAGCGCGGCGAGTTTCTGACCGCCTACACCCCGTATCAGCCTGAAATCGCGCAGGGCACGCTTCAGATGCTGTTCGAATTCCAGTCGCAAGTCGCGCGCCTGCTCGGCACCGACGTCGCCAATGCGTCGATGTACGACGGCTCGACCGCGTGCTGGGAAGCGATCGTGATGGCGCGGCGGATTACGAAGCGTGGCAAGGCGTTGCTGTCGACCGGCCTGCACCCGCATTACCGTAGCGTCGCGCGGACGATGGCGAAATATACCGGCGATGTGCTGGTCGATGGCGATCCCAGCCTGGAGGCGGGGACCGACTGGGCGGCGCTGGCGGACAGCATCGACAAGGACACGAGCTGCGTTGTCGTCCAATATCCCGATATCCTTGGCCGCATCGACGACATGGCCGCGCTGGCTGCCGCGTGCCAGGCCGCAGGGGCGTTGTTGATCGCGGTCGTCACCGAACCTGTCGCGCTCGGCCTGATCAAGGCGCCGGGCGAAATGGGCGCCGACATCGTGGTCGGTGAGGGGCAGTCGATCGGTGTCGGATTGCAATTCGGTGGCCCCTATGTCGGCCTCTTCGCCTGCAAGACCAAATATGTCCGCCAGATGCCGGGACGCCTGTGCGGCGAGACCATCGATGCCAATGGCAAGCGCGGCTTTGTGCTGACGCTGTCGACGCGCGAACAGCATATTCGCCGTGAGAAAGCGACGAGCAATATCTGCACCAATTCGGGGCTTTGCGCGCTAGCCTTCAGCATCCACATGACGTTGCTCGGCGAAGCGGGACTCCGCCAGCTCGCAGCGATCAACCATAGCCGCGCGAAGATGGCTGCGATCGAACTGGCCAAAATCCCGGGCGTGTCGGTGCTGAACAACAGCTATTTCAACGAATTCACCCTGCTGCTGCCGACCGAGGCGCGCCCGGTGATCCACAAGCTGGCAGAACGCGACATCCTTGGCGGCGTGTCGCTTGGCCGCCTCTATCCCGCCAACGCAGACCTGGCGAACGGCCTTGTCGTCGCCGTCACCGAAACCGTCACCGAGGCGGACATATCCGCCTTCGCTGCCGCTCTGAAGGAGGTGCTGGCATGACCGCGCTCAACCCCGGCGGCTGGCGCCCCGAAATGACCGCTGCGGGCGGTGCCGACGACAACACGACCTTCACCGGCAACCGCGCGCTGATGCTCGAGGAAGCGCTGATCTTTGAGATCGGCTCGACCGCAACCACGGGCGTCGATTTCGACGAAGCCGCAGCCCCCGCCGACCTCGGCGCGCTGGCGCGCACCGCGCCGATCGGCCTGCCGGGGCTCAGCGAGGCCGAAACGGTGCGTCACTACACGCGCCTGTCGCGCCAAAATTATGCGATCGACCTCGGCCTGTTCCCGCTCGGCAGCTGCACGATGAAGCACAACCCGCGCCTCAACGAAAAAGTCGCGCGGATGGCGGGTTTTGCCGACGCGCACCCGTTGCAGCCGCAGGAGACGGTGCAGGGCGCTTACGCGGTGATCCACGAACTCGCCGAATGGCTGATCACGCTGACTGGCATGCACAGCGTCGCGATGTCGCCCAAGGCGGGCGCGCATGGCGAGCTGTGCGGTATCCTCTGCATCAAGGCGGCGCTGGAAGCGCGCGGCGAAGACCGCCGCGTGATCCTCGTCCCCGAAAGCGCGCATGGCACCAATCCGGCGACCGCCGCCTTTGCGGGCTTTACCGTCGAGGACATTCCGGCGACCGAGGCAGGCCGCGTCAATCTCGAAGCGCTCAAGGCACGGCTTGGTCCCGATGTCGCGGGGGTGATGATCACCAACCCCAACACCTGCGGGCTGTTCGAGCGCGACATGAAAGCGATTTCGGACGCGGTCCACGCCGCGGGCGGCTATGTCTATTGCGACGGCGCCAATTTCAACGCGATCGTCGGCCGGGTGCGTCCCGGTGACCTGGGTGTCGATGCGATGCACATCAACCTCCACAAGACCTTCTCGACCCCGCACGGCGGCGGTGGCCCGGGTTCGGGGCCAGTGGTGCTGTCGGAGGCGCTCGCGCCTTTTGCGCCGTTGCCGTTCGTGACCAAGCATGCCGAAGGCTTCCGCCTGATCGAGGAGGAAAGCGCGGGCGAGGATCATCCGCAGACCTTTGGCCGCATGACCGCCTTCCACGGTCAGATGGGCATGTTCACCCGCGCGCTGACCTATATCCTCAGCCACGGCGCCGACGGGCTCAAGCAGGTCGCCGAGGATGCGGTGCTCAATGCCAATTATGTCCTGAGCAGCCTGGAGGATGTCCTCGACGCGCCGTTCGCGGCATCGGGGCCGTGCATGCACGAGGCGCTGTTCAGCGACAAAGGCCTTGCCGAGGGTTTCTCGACCCTCGACATCGCCAAGGGTCTGATCGACGAAGGTTATCATCCGATGACGGTCTATTTCCCGCTCGTCGTCCACGGCGCGATGCTTGTCGAACCGACCGAGACCGAGAGCAAGGCGGCGCTCGACCAGTTCATCGGCGCACTGCGCAGCATCGCGATGCGCGCGAAGAACGGCGACCCGGCGCTCAAATCGGCGCCGCACTTTGCGCCGCGCGCGCGGCTTGACGAGACGGCCGCAGCGCGCAAGCCGATCCTGGCGTGGAACGAGACCGCTACCGCACCCGGCACCCCGTCGCTGAGCGAGATCGGCGGCAGTTGAGCGAAAGCGGCGACAGCGGCGCGCAACGCACCGCCGCCGGCTGTCTGGCCGGTGGAGCGTTGTTCGCGGTCGTCTTCGTCGCCGTCTGGCTCGCCGCGATCACACTCTACGGGCTGGTCGTCGAGCAGTGGGAGCTGATCGAGGTGCGCCGCGAGTTCAGCTACGGCTGGGCGTTTCTTTACGCTCCGCTGATCGCGCTCGGGCTGGGCTTCGCCGCGGCCTTCGCGGCAACGCGGCGACTGCCCGCGGCGCGGATCACGCTGCTGATCGTCACGACCGGGCTGGTCGCGCTGTTCGGCGGGATCGTGCTGTTCGGGCTGGGCGGGCTGATATGAGGGTCAAATTCCGGGATCGGGTCCCAAAAAAGGCTATTCGTAAAATGGCGATGTATCGACTTCAGCGCGGGTAATTTCGGCGCCCTCCGGGCCGACAGTTCCGCCGATCGTCGCCACATACTCATCGCTCATCGTTTCTTCGTCGCGCGATGATCCATATACGAGGGTCACATAGACCGATGCGATAGCTTCGAAATTCCCATCTGCGTCAATAACGACGCTGGACGGGTCGCCATCGATGGCTTCGAAAATTGTGCGCGAGGACAAGTCGAGCAGATCCTGCCAGGCGCCAAGTTGGTCCAACTCTTGCTCGGTAAGGCTATTGATCGCGGCCACGATGCGCGCCACGTTGGCGTCGTCGGTCGCAGTGGCCCTAAGCGCAGTCATATTATTGCTCCCAGACCGATCCCTCGATTTGCTTGCCATGCCGCTCGCGCGCCAAGCCCATCCAGTCCGCCCATGAGATATAGAGGATCGACGCCCATATAAAATAGCCGCCGCAGAAAGAAGTCGCGATCGCCTCCTGGAATATCGAAGACATTGGTGGAACGAGCCAGCGGGTCAAGCCAAGGCTGATCGGGCGAGGGGTGAACGCTGAACAGTCCGCTTTGTGACCCGATGCGATTGGAAATCGTCCGGGGGATCACACAGCCCAAGTCGTTGAGTTTGAGTGGGTCGGCGTCAGCGCTGATGTCGATCACCTGCGCGTGTTTGACACGGGTGGCAACGACCCGGCAATCGATCAATGCCCTTTCGGGTGTCGCCGTCACAGCCTTGCGCATATAAGTGACCTGCCGTGTACCCGGCAAAGCCGATACCGCAAAATATGCGGCGACCAGCGGGTTCGTTGTCCAGTCCAACAGTCGGGTGGGAACTCCATGATGTTGGGCCAGGGCAAGATACTCCCACTCGCCAAAGCCGATGTCGGTTGTGAATTGCGGCACGCGGCGCCGGAATGAGGCCAGAACCGATCGTTCCTTGGACGGCGAGTAATTTGAAATCCGGCCAACCGATGGCAACAGGGGATAGGTGCTGTCACCGAGACCCCTGAAAGCCCACGCCGAATCGCTATGATCGTCCACCCACTGCAAAAAGCTTTGCCAGCTTTGCAGGCGAGCATTGCCCAATTGGGTTGTTCTCTTGCTTGCCAAGGATCTTCCCTTACTCGATATTTCGCATCATTCGATGTAGCCGGACCTAATCGCTTTTGAAACGACGCCTAGCGAAGATGTGTCCGATTTGACGGCAAGGGGAGAATGTTGATGACCTGGGACACAATCTTTCTGCTCGCCAATTATTGGGCGTTCGCCAGCTGGATCGCGCTTGCTTTCCTGCCGCGTGGTCCGAAAATCTTGGCGGTGATCCTCTACGCCGGGGTGTTCCTGCTCTGCCTCGCCTACACCGTGATGATTGTCGGGTTCCTGACCGGCGGGATCGATCCCGGCGGTCCCGGTGGCGGTGATTTCACGACGCTGGCGGGGGTGATGAAACTGTTCGACAGCCCGGGCGGAACGACGTTGGGGTGGGTGCATTATCTGGCGTTCGACCTGTTCACCGGCATGTGGATTGCGCGTGACGCCGATCAAAAGGGCTTCAGCCGCATTGTCCAATTCCCGTTCCTGTTCCTGACGCTGATGGTCGGCCCGGTCGGGCTGCTCGCGTGGCTGATCGTGCGCGAGCGCCGCGCACGGGCGCAGGCCAAGGCCTGATGGCATCGTCGCCGCCGTGGATGCCCAGCGACGGCGGCAGCGATGACAAGCGCCACGCCCCGGCGACCCTGCGCAACCGCGATGCGATCGCGGCGGTGCTCGCCGATTGGCTGCCCGCGACGGGGACGGTGCTGGAAGTCGCGAGCGGATCGGGCGAACATATCGTCCATTTCGCCGCGACCTTTCCGGCGCTCGACTGGCAACCGAGCGACCCCGATCCGGCGGGGCTGGTGTCGATCGCCGCCTGGAGCGCGGAGGCCGGACTGGCCAATATCGCGCTGCCGCTCGCGCTCGATGCCGCGGCTGACGACTGGCCGATCGACCGGGCCGATGCGATCCTGTGCATCAACATGGTGCATATCAGCCCATGGGCTGCGACGCTGGGGTTGCTGGCGGGCGCGGCGCTGTTGCTACCCGGCGGGGCGCCGCTGATCCTCTACGGCCCTTATGTCGAGCCCGACGTACCGACCGCGGACAGCAACATGGCTTTCGACGCCAGCCTTCGCGCACGCGATCCGGCGTGGGGGCTGCGTCACATCGATGACGTCAAGGTGGCAGCCGCTGCCGCGGGCCTGACCTTCGCCGAACGCCGCGCAATGCCTGCGAACAATCTCATGCTCCTCTTCCGCCGCACCTGACGTTGCTGACAGGGTTGTCGATAGGCGCTTTACCTGCCGCCCACAGCCGCTAGCCTTTCCGCAATTGCACGCAAAAGATGCGATTCGAGGAGAGAGAGTTCATGCCGCGCGACGTTTCGGAGCTTTTCACATTCGACGAATTCCTGACCCATTGGGCCAGCGAGCGCGCCGACCGCGTCGCGCTGCGCGAGGAAGATCGCGTTTATACCTATGCGCAGCTCGACGAAGCGACCGCAAAAGTCGCGTCGGCGCTGTTCGCGGCGGGACTGCAAAAGGGCGACCGGATCGGGTGGATCGGCAAGAACAGCGACCTTTATTTCATCCTCTTCTATGGCGCCGCGCGCGCCGGGATCGTGATGGCGCCCATCGGCTGGCGGCTGTCGCCGACCGAATGGGCGTTCATCGTCAACGACACGCAGGCGAAGATGGTGTTCGCCGGGCCGGGGTTCGAAAATCTGGACGAGCAGCTAGCGGGCAAGCTGGACCATGCGCCCACCATCGTCGGCGCGACCGAGGCTCGCGCGATGATCGACGGCGCGGCGCGGACCGCCTTCGCCTCGTCGGGAACCGATGACGCGGTGCTCCAGCTCTATACATCGGGCACCACCGGCAATCCGAAAGGCGCGGTGCTGTCGAACCGCAACCTGTTCGCTCTGCGCAAACATTCGAGCGACCTCGACATGCCCTATACGAAATGGGACGACGACGAGGCGGTGCTGGTGGCGATGCCGTGCGCGCATATCGGCGGCACCGGGCTGGGCATCATGGCGCTTGCCGCTGGCCTTCCCGGCATCATCCTCGCCGAATTCAACCCCGACGGGGTGTTCGACGCGGTCGAGCAGCATGGCGTGACGCGCTTTTTCATGGTCCCCGCGGCGCTGCAATTCCTGCTGATGCACCCGCGCTGCGCGACGGTCGATTACAGCCGCCTCAAATATATCCTCTATGGCGCCGCACCGATCCCGCTCGAATTGCTGCGCCAGTGCATCCAGATGTTCGGCGCGCAGTTTATCCAGGCCTATGGGATGACCGAAACCACCGGCACCATATCGATGCTGCCGCCCGAAGATCATGATCCGGCGGGCAATGCGCGAATGCGCTCGGCGGGCAAGCCGTTGCCGGGGGTCGAGATCAAGATCCTCGGCCCCGATGGCGAGGAAGTGCCGGTCGGCGATGTCGGCGAGGTCGTCACCCGCTCGTCGAACAACATGCTCGGTTACTGGAACCTGCCGGAGGCGACGGCCAAGACGGTCAGCGCCGACGGCTGGATCCGCACCGGCGATGCGGGCTATATGGACGAGGACGGCTATTTGTTCATCCACGACCGGATGAAGGACATGATCATTTCGGGCGGCGAGAATATCTATCCCGCCGAGGTCGAAAGCGCGATCTTCGGCCACCCCGCGGTGCACGAGGTGGCGGTATTCGGCATCCCCGACGACAAATGGGGCGAGAGCGTGAAGGCGGTGTGCGTCGCCAAGCCCGGGATGACGGTCGACGAAGCTGACATCATCGCCTGGGCGCGCGAACGCATTGCGCCCTTCAAATGTCCGCGCAGCGTCGATGTGATCGATGCACTGCCGAGGAATGCGTCGGGCAAGATTTTGCGCAAGGATTTGCGGGCGCCGTACTGGGCGGGGTATGCGCGGATGGTGAATTGAGGGGCAAGCGCCTCGCGCTTCGCGTTGCGTTGATCGCGATACTCGCAGCCCTGTTGGGTGCAAGCGCTGCAGTGTGGCGGCTGAGCGGAGTGCAGGCGGCGCAGGAGAGATCCAACAACATCGTGCAAATTCGTCTCCGTTGCCTGATGCATTGGCAGTACCGAAGCGGAGTTGCCGATGCGGAATTCGAATTCCGGAAGGGTCGTCGGGGATTGTTGCAGGCAATGAAATCCTTCGACCCCGCTTACACGTTATGGACGCCGGGTTTGAATGAGGACGCAACGGCGGAGGTGCGAGAGGATTATCCGGTTGTCGGGCCTACGGTCGACGATCTCGATTTGCGCGAGGTGGGCGCTGTCGCCCCGCTTTGCGAGGGCGAAACGCGCTACGCTTGGGACTATAACGTTACGATGCTTCGCCTGCTCGGGCGCGAGCGAGACGTACAGCTTCCCTACCTCAGCCCCGAGCTACCGAATCCGCCCCCTAAAATGCCCGAAAGGGCGGTGGCCCGCCCACAGTGAGAGAGCTTTCCGACGCAGCATAAATTCGCCACACATTCGGCCTTTCAAGCGCCCTTACACCCAGAAGGGCCGATGAGTTTTCCTTGTTATTGCAACTCATGCACGAGGAACATGGAGGGCTCCACCCGATGGTGGGGTCCTTTCCCCTTATGCCGCGGCTTTCTGACGCGCGCGGGCGCTCTGGAACCCCTCCCGCGCCATGCACCGCGCCAGCCACTCCTTCGTCGCCTCGCCCAGAACATCGTCCGCGCCCAGCGTTGTCCCGAGAAACGCCGCATAGCCAATCGCAATATCGGCGATCGTGAAACGCCCCGCGACCAGCCAATCGCGCCCATCGCTCAGCGCTGCCTCGATGCTCTTGGCGCGCCCGCCAAAGAAGGCCTTGTAGTCGTCAACCGCCTGCGCCAGTCGCCGTTCGGGCACCTCGACGCGGGTGTAGCGGATCATGATCGCGAGCGGGAAGGTCAGCGTCGCGTCGCTGCGGTGCAGCCAGTTGCGATAGTCCCAATAGTCGGGCTCGTCGCGGCGCACTTCCAGCGACGTATCTTCGGCAATGCGTTCGCAGATCGCAGCGGACTCGGTCATCAGCCGCCCATCCTCGACCCAGCCGGGGACCGTCATCAGCGGGTTCACCGCGCGATAATCGGGCTCGAACGCGCGCGGCGGGAATTTCAGGACGCGCAGGTCGACGTCGAGCCCGGCCTCCTCGACCGCCCACAGGCAGCGCAGCGAGCGGGCATCGGGGCAGTGATAGAGAATGGGACGCGTCATGCGGCAACCTCCTTGGGTCGGTTGATGTGGCGGCGATGCTCGCGCCAGGCGATGAACAGGCCCGATGCGACGATCAGCGGCGCGCCGACCCATGTCGTGTCGGCGGGCAGGGTGCCAAAGAACCACCAACCGGCGACGATAGCCCACAGCAGACTGGAATAATCCATCGGGATGACGACCGAAACGGGGGCAAGGCGCAGCGCGCCGGTCAGCGACATCTGGACGATCGCGCCAAGGAAACCGAGCGCCAGGAGCAGCAGCCACTCCTCGCTGCTGTGCGGGGTAAAGACAAAGGGCAGGGCGATGCCCAGCGGCACCATCGAGAGCAGGCTGAACCAGAACACGATCGTCGCGGCATTTTCGGTGCGGCCCAGATCGCGCACCGCGATGGTGATCAGCGCGGTCATGATGGCGCCCGCCAGGGCAACCAGCGTACCGATGCCATGATCGCCGCCGAAGCCCCCCGAAAAACTTGCCCACGGCGCCAGCACAACCAGCACGCCGACAAAACCGATGATGACCGCGCTCCACCGCTGCCATCCCGTCGCTTCGCCGAGCAGCAGTGCGGCAAAGATCACCGCAAAGATTGGCACCGACAGGCTGATCGTCGTCGCCTCGGCCATCGGCAGCAGGATCATCGCGCCGAAATTGCACGCCATGCCGGTCAGCCCCATCAGCATCCGCCGCGTGTGGGCGCCGATGCGGTTGGTGCGGAGCGAGGCGAAACCGCCGGTCGCCTTCACCCACAGCAGCAGGAAGGGCAGCACCAGCGCCTGCCGCCAGAACAGGCTCTCGACGATATGGATGCCCGCGCGGTCGACATATTTGACGACCACGAACATCAGCGACAGGCTGGCCATCGCCAGCAACCGCAGCGCGATGCCGCCAAGATAGTTTTGCGGCGCGGCGGTGGAGGGGGCGGCGGAGGTCATGCAAAAATGCGCATATCAGGCGGGTCCGCACGCGCAAGCCGTGATCCCCCTTGCTCCCGTCGGGCAATCCGGCTAGTGGCGCACTCCGGCCTAGGGGTATAGCTCAGTTGGTAGAGCATCGGTCTCCAAAACCGAGGGTCGTAGGTTCGAGTCCTACTGCCCCTGCCAGGCCGGCGTCCCAGAAGGACCCAGAGACGCCCAGCGCGTCCCACCAAAAAACAAGGAAATCAGTGGGTTACAGAGCGGAGGCGTCCCAGCTCGTCCCACCTGCCCCTCTTGCAGCCCAAGCCCGTTTTTGCCATTTTGCTGGTAGGAAATTCGCTCCTACCAACAGATTTCGCGCGTCAGGACTCGAACCGGGACAAGGGCGCGAGGAGGCAAATCATGCTCACCAATTTGGCCCTGAAAGCCCTCAAACCGGAGCCCAAACCTTATAAGAAATCCGACGGCGGCGGCCTGTTCATTCTGGTCGAAGCCAATGGCTCGAAGCTCTGGCGTTTCACCTATCGCCACAAGGGGAAACAGAAGCTACTTTCGGGCGGACGCTTTCCCCAGGTCTCGCTTGTCGAAGCCCGCGCCTGGCGCGAGATGATGAAGCACCAGCTCGCGCTTGGCCTCGACCCATCAGAGGAACGGCGGAAGGAAGCGGAGGCCACGTCGGTGGGCGAGGGAAGCAGCTTCGAGGACGTCGCGCGCGAGTGGCTCGAGGCGCGCATGCTCTCCTAGGTTCCCAAATATGCCTCGCGCATCGTGAGCCGCCTCGAGAACGACGTGTTCCCCGTTGTCGGCGACAAGGATATCTCGCAGATCACCCCGCGCGAGATGCTCGACATCTTTCGCAGCATCCAGGCGCGCGGGTCGTTCGAGACGGCGCACCGGATCAAGAACTACTGTAGCGAGGTCTTCCGTTATGCGATCCCCGACGGGCGCTGCGACAGCGACCCTTGCCGCGACCTCAGTCCCGCCATGGCGAAGAAAAAGCCGGTCCGGCATCGCTCCAAGATCGCCGCCAAGGATCTTCCCGACTTCTATGTAAAGTTCAACGCCGATACCGGCGAGCGCCTTAGCCATCTCGCGCTGCGCTGGACGATCATGACCATGGTGCGCACCTCGGAAACGCGCTTTGCCGAATTCGAGGAGTTCGAAAATATGGGCGGCGCCGATCCCTTTTGGCGAATTTCGCCCGAGCGCATGAAGATGCGTTCAGAGCATCTCGTGCCGCTATCGCATCAGGCGGTCGATCTCTTCAACGAGATCTGGGAGCTGAACGTCTATCGCGCTGCCGGCAACATGCGGCTGGGCCGCTACCTCTTCCCGGTACCGATTTCCAAATCGCTCGTGATCAGCGAAAACCGGATGCTCGACATCATGTATCGCATGGGGTTGCGGGGGAAGGCTACGGTGCATGGCTTCCGCTCGCTCGCCAGCACGGTTCTCAACGAGAGCGGGTTGTTCGAAGGGGATTGGGTGGAAATGCAGCTCGCGCACCAGCCGCAGGGCGTGCGCGGGGTCTATAACTCGGCGAAATATCTCGCGCACCGCCGCCCGATGCTGCAATGGTGGGCCGACTATCTGGAAGCTGCCGAGGCCAAGGGAGCACAGGCCTAAAGCCTGTGACAGAGCTTATCCTCGCCGCGTTTGCGTCAGCGCGATGTGCGAGGACATGTAAGCAAGCCCGCGCTACGCGCCGACCCGCGCTAACGTCCAAAACGAGCTGCTGCGCGGTTCAATAGTTCTAACCTGGGGCAGACCGGTTAAACTGCCGGAATCGAAGCTCCGCGGCTCGTTCTTGCGGCAAGCCATGGTCCGATCCGCCGTATCGCCTCCTCGATCTGATCGGTCGAGACCGCGAAGCTGAAACGGATGAAGCCGTGGCCATCGACGGGGTCGAAATCCAACCCGGGTGCTATGGCAACGCCCGTGTCGCGTAACAGGGCTTCGCAAAAGGCGAGACTGTCGTTGGTGAGGTGGCCGACATCGGCATAGATATAGAAAGCGCCGTCCGGGGGCGCGATCCGCCGCAACCCCATCTGCGGAAGGGCTGTGAGCAGAAGCTCACGGTTGCGCGCGTAGGTTTTCAGATGGTCTTCGAGTTCGTCGCGGCAATCGAAAGCGACCAAGCCGGCATGTTGGGCGAGGGACGGCGGGGTCAGGAACAGGTTGCCCATGCGCGCGCGCGCGGCGTCGATCAGAGGCTCGGGAACGATGAGCCAACCTAGGCGCCAGCCTGCCATGCTGAAGTATTTCGAGAAGCTGTTAACGACCAGCGCATCGGACGCATATCGCAACATGGTCTCGGCGGGACGCGTATAGCTCAACCCGTGATAGATTTCGTCGGAAATGATCGCAATGCCGCGGCGTTTGCAGACTTCCGCCAAAACCTTGAGCTCTTCTGGCGGGATGATCGTGCCGGTGGGGTTGGCAGGGCTGGCCACTATCAGACCTTCGGGTGCAGGCTCCAGTCGCTCGACGGCATCAGCCGTGATCTGGAAGCGTTCGCCGTCGCCGCAGGCCAGTTCGACGGGTCGGAGGTGAAGCGCCTTGAGGGTGTTTCGATAGGCGACATACCCCGGGCGAGCGAGCGCAACACGATCGCCGGGTGCGAATAGACAGGAAAGGGCAAGCACAAAGGCGGGCGAAGCACCGCACGTCAGGATGACCCGTTCCGGATCGACAGCGATCCCATAGGCCTCACCATAATGCGCGGCGATCCTTGTCTTGAGCCCCGGGCTCTCCCAATAACCCATCCCGTCGGCATCCAGGATCTCGTGCGCTGCCCTGATCGCTGCGGCGGGAGCGCCGGTCGAAGGCTGGCCGAACTCCATATGAATCACTGACCGACCCTCGGCACGGAGCTGATGGGCGAGGCGGCTGATCGAGATCGCGTGAAAGGGATCAATTTTGTTCAGCAAGAAGAATTCACACCCCAAAAACTCCACTCCGGCGTCACTTGCAGGTTTGGGCTATCGTCCATCGCCGTTCCGCGATTTTGTCCGCGGACAAACGCGCCCGGCCGCGAGAGGCTTCAACCAGAATTTGCGAACCGTCGAGCGGAATCTTCGTGTCGCCTTTGTCCGCGCCGCGTCCGTTTTCGCTCGCGCGCCAAAAAACGCGATCTTGCGCTACACCCAGGGATGCGGGGCAATGCCTCAATGATTGGCGGCGCCGAGAAATTTTTCGATCGTGTCGATTACTTCCGGCGCGAGGGGCAAGTTGGGATCCGCATAGGTCGCCAGATTGGCAGCTAGCGGGCCAGCCGGACACCGCGTGAGAGAAGCAACTGGCCGATAGTCTTGCAATATCGGTTGGGGCGTCAATGCGATTGCGCGGGCAAAGAGCTGGGGCGCTTTTTGTATTTCTGGTCAGGGTCGCCCGCATAAGCTGGATTTTTCCAATCATGAGCAAGGGCGCCGAACCCGACAGATCGCGCACGAACGGGATTCCGGATGCAGATTAGGCTTTTGTCCCATAAATCTTCAAGAAGGCTTCGACTGCCGACTCCACGCGATGCCGCGTCGCGCTCGGGGTCGGCGGCGCTCCGAACCGAAGCTCCACATCGCCAAACCCTTTGCACATCGCTGCGAATTGTTCCGCCGCAAGCATGGCATCGGGAATCACAACGGCGCCGGTTTCAGCCATAGCGGCCAGAAATGCGGCGAAAGTCCCTTTCATCCGGCGCGGTCCGGCATTCAGAAAGGCGAGGCCGATCTCGGGATTACGTTCGGTTTCGGCAGCCACGCGTCGCTCGAATTGGACCATTTCGGGTCGCGACAAAAAGGCCACCATTGCGTGGCCGATGTCCAACAGGCGCTCGCGTAGCGACTGCGATTCCTGGCCATTGATCGAAAAATGGTCGCGCATACGCTCGCATTCGCGTTCGATTGCCGCGGTAAACAGACCCTGCTTGTCCGAAAAGTGATTGTAGATCGTCACCTTTGACACGCCCGCGGCCAACGCGATCTGCTCGATCGCAGCCGCGCCATAGCCATGTTCGAAAAAGGCGTCGCGCGCCGCCACCAAAATAGCCTCGCGTTTGGCGAGATCAGCCGGTCGGCCAAGATTCTTTTTTCGCGCGATTGACAAACTATACGCTTCCGTTCACTTATACGGCACCGTTCAATAATGTTTGAAAACAGCAACGGTTGCAAGGCGCGACGAAAAAAGGGCTCTCCCCCGATGGTCTGGATCGCAATTCGAATGCTGACGGGCGATGCGACCAAATTTTATGGTCTGTTGTTCGGTATTGCCTTTTCGACCCTGCTGATCACGCAGCAGCTGACGATCTTCGTCAATCTGATCGAACGCGGCGCCAGTGGCGTCTACAATGTTCCGTCGGCGGATGTCTGGGTCATGGATCCGGTCAGCCGCACGACGGACGTCCATCTGCCGATGCCGTCCACCGCGCTCGATCGGGTGCGATCGGTGGCGGGCGTGGAATGGGCGGTGCCGCATCTGCGCGCCGCGGCTTCGGTACGAACCAAGGAAGGCGACCTTGAAGGCGTGTCGGTCATCGGGGTGGACGATGCGACCCTGATCGGCTTGCCGCGCCGGATGGCCCTGGGTGCCGCCGATGTGCTGGAACGCCCCGATGCGGTGGTGATCGACGATGTCGGGACGGTGCGCTTTTTCCCGGTGGGCTACAATCCTGTCGGCGAGCGGCTCGAACTGAATGATCAGCGCGCGGTCATCATGGGGGTCGCCGATGCCATTCCCAGCTTCACCAGCCAGGTCACGCTCTACACCCGGTACAGCCGCGCGCTCAATTTTGTGCCCGGCACCCGCAACCGGCTGAGCTTCGTGCTTGTCGGCGCCGCGCCGGGGGTGGAGGCCAAGGCGCTGGCGACGCGGATTACCAAGGATACCGGCCTGCGCGCGCGCACCCGCGATGAATTCGCGCGCGACGGCGTCGATTTCATTATCGAAAACACCGGCATCCCGCTGAATTTCGGGATCACCGTACTGCTGGGCTTTGTCGTCGGGGTGGCGATCGTCGGCCTGACCTTCAGCCTGTTCATCCGCGACAACATCAAACAGTTCGGCGCATTGAAGGCGATTGGCGTCAACAATGCCAAGATACGGCGCATGGTTGCGGCGCAGGCCGGGATGGTCGGCCTGATCGGTTATGGCCTTGGCGTGCTCGGCACCGTGGGCTTTATCTGGGGTTTTTCAGGCAATCCGACCTTCAAGGGCTTTTACATCCCGTGGCAGGTGCCGCTGATCAGTCTGGTTGCCGTCACCCTGATCCTTGCACTGACCGGATGGATCGCGCTGCGCCGGGTACTCAAGACCGAACCGGCGGCGGTGTTCCGGTGAGCAGTGCCGCCGAAGCCGAAGCCAAGGCCGTTGCCGCCGTTGCCGCGATCTCGACGCGCGGCGTGGCGCGCGACTTTACTGCGGGGCAACAGACGATCCGGGTGCTGCACGGCATCGACCTCGACGTCCGCGCTGGCGAGCTCACCTATCTGGTTGGTGAATCGGGATCGGGCAAAACCACGCTGATTTCGATCATGTGCGGCATTTTGTGGCCGACTGAGGGCGAGGTTCGCCTGTTCGGCACCGATATCTATCACCTCAGCGACAGCGATCTGGTCGATTTTCGCCTCCGCAATGTCGGCTTTATCTTCCAGCAATATAATCTGATCCCGGCGATCGACGCCGCATCGAATGCCGCGGTGCCGCTGATTGCGCAGGGGATGGACCGCCTGGAGGCGCGCGACCGGGCGATCGAATTGCTTGCCGCGCTCAACATTGCCGATCAGGCCGATAAGCTGCCGAACCAACTGTCGGGGGGACAGCAACAGCGCGTCGCGATCGCGCGTGCATTGGTCCACCAGCCGCGCCTGATCGTCTGCGACGAACCGACGGCGGCGCTCGACGCGCGATCCGGGCGCCGGGTGATGGACCTGCTGCGCGAAGTGGCGCTGGCCGACGACCGGTCGGTGATCATCGTCACCCACGATAACCGCATCTTCGACCTCGCCGACCGCATCCTCGTGCTTGAGGACGGCCGGATCACCCATGATGGCCGCGATATGCCGAAGGACCATTGACGCCATGACCCGACGCTTTGCCAACCTCAATGTTTCACGTCAGATCCTCCCCGCGCTCGCCTTGCTCGGGCTGGTGATCGCGGTGATCTTTATCGCGACGGGCCTGCCCGACCGGCAACTCGAGCCCCCGCAGCAGACGCCGCCGCGGGCTACCGGCGCATTGGCCAACAGCGCGCGCGTGGCCGGCGCAGGGGTTGTCGAACCATCGAGCGAGATCGTCGATGTCGGCACCGCATTGTCGGGTCTGGTCATGGCCCTGAATGTCGAGCCCGGTGCCTATGTCGCAAAAGGCGATCTGCTGTTCACGGTCGACGACCGCGCGGTGCGCGCGCGGTTGCGCGAGGCCGAGGCGGCGATACGCGAAGCCCGCGCCGCCATCGGCGAGGCAGAGACCGCGCGGGTCACCGCGCAGCGCCAACTCGCGCTCTACCGCCAGGTCGACGATGCCGAGGCGATCAGCCGTACCGAAGTCGTCCGGGCCGAGGGTGACGCGGCAGCGGCGGCGAGCCGTCTGGCGCTGGCGCGGGCGCGTCTCGATGCAGCGACGGCGGCGGCGGGAAGCGCGCGCGTTGAGTTATCGCGGTTGGCGGTTCGGGCGCCGATCGCGGGCGAAGTTCTAGCGGTCAACATCCGGCCGGGCGAATATGTGCAGGCGGGCGGGCCGCAGGGTGGCAACGCCGAACCCTATATCCGGATGGGCGAAACGCGGCCTCTGCACGTCCGGATCGATATCGACGAGGATCAGGCCGCGGACGTGGCGCTGGGGTCGAACGCGATCGTGTCGCCGCGCGGTGCAGCCGAGCGGCAGGTTGCGGCGCGATTTGTTCGCGCCGAACCGCTGGTGGTTCCCAAGCGCTCGCTGACCAACAGCGCCGCCGAGCGTGTCGATGTCCGGGTCATGCAGGTCATTTATGCACTACCGGCCGGCAACGACCTGTTCCGCGTCGGGCAACAGGTCGATGCGTTCATTCCCGCAAAAGCACCGGCCGGAGCGAAGCGATGAGACGGGCGGCGGCCATTTTTGTTGCCGCGACGCTGCTGACGGGGTGCGCTGGCGGGTCGCCGCCGCGGATCGACACGCCGCCACCGGTGCTTCCCGCCACCTTTTCCTACGCGCCCGACGCAGGGCAGGCCGGATCGCTCGCAGCCTTGCTACCGAACGACGATCCTGCTTTTGCGGCCTTGCGCACCGCCGCCATGGCCGACGCGCCATTGCTTGGCGAGGCGGCGGCGCGGATCGAGCAATCGCGGGCGGGCGCCCGCCGCGCCCGCGCCGAACGCGCCCCGCAATTCGACGCAACCGCGTCGGTCGAAACCAGCCGCAGCAACCCAGGCAGTCTTGGTGCCAGCCTGCCGCCGGGGATTTCGATCGACCCCGATCAAACCGCTTATGGCGCGTCATTGAGCGCGCGGTGGGATCCCGACCTCTTCGGCCGACTGCGGTCGGAACAGCGTGCCGCGGCCTTGCGGCTCGACGCCGCGACCGCCGACGCTGACGCCGTCCGCATCGCGCTGATCGCCGATCTGGCTGCGCTCGTCGTCGATTGGCGCAGCCTCGACATTCGCGCTGCCTCGCTGGAGAGCGACCTTGCATCGGCAGAGCGCCTGGTTGGCTTGGCAGGGGCGAGAGCCCAGGCCGGCCTTGCGCCCGGCGCCGATCGCGTCCGCGCCGAAAGTGTGGCGAGCGCATCGCGAAGCCGTCTGGCGGCGCTCGCCACCGAACGGAGCACCATCATCGGCCGCTTGGTCACGCTGACGGCCCGCGACGCCGAGTGGATCGAGGCGCAGTTGGCGATTCCCGGCGATCCGCAAGCGTTACCGGTAACTCCATCGGCGCTGCCGTCGGAGCTGCTGATCCGCCGGCCCGATGTTGTCGCGGCCGCCACGCGACTGGCCGCAACGGATGCCGATCTCGCGGCAACGGCGGCGCGGCGGTTTCCGCGGATCACCCTGTCGGGCAGTCTTGGCCTATTGGCGTTCAGCCCCGGCCAGTTGTTCGACAATGATTCGATTATCGGCTCGCTGGCCGCGGCGATCGCCGGACCCCTGTTCGACTTTGGCCGCATTTCGGCCGAGATTGACGGCGCGGCGGCGGATAAACAGCTCGCTTTTCAACAATATCGGTCGGCGGTGTTCGACGCGCTGGGCGATGCGGAATCGGCCTATCGGCTGATCGCCGCCGCTGACGCCCGCGCCACTGCGGCGACCCAAGAAGCCGCTTTGCTGGCACGAAGCGATGCGTTGACGGCAAGCCGCTTTCGCGCCGGGCTGGTCGATCTGGCGAGCGTGCTTGACGTCCGGCGGCAGGCTGACGGTGCCGGCGAACGCGCGGCGGTGGCGATGGGCGAGGCGCGTCGCGCACGGCTGTTGCTATGGCTGGCTTTAGGCGGATAATCGCGTACGTTCAGGGGGTTTTTGTGGCATCGACCATGATTTCCCTGCTATAAGTCAAACTACCAAGAGGCCACGTCCTCGCCTGCGCCGCGCAGGCTCGCAAGTCCGGGACGGCCCGGCAGCCTTGAAAAGGAGGCTGTCATGGCCTGGATTTATCTCGCAATTGCCGGTGTTCTCGAAATCGTCTGGGCCTTTTCGATGAAACAGTCGGACGGGTTTTCGAAACTGGGACCGTCGCTCGTCACGATCGCGGCCATGATCGCCAGTTTTGGCTTGCTGGCGCTGGCCATGAAATCGCTGCCGCTTGGCACCGCTTACACCATCTGGACAGGGATCGGTGCGGTCGGTGCCTTCATCGTCGGCATCGCTGTGCTGGGCGAACAGGCCAGCGCGATGCGGATCGTTGCTGCGCTGCTGATCGTCAGCGGTCTGGTGCTGATGAAGCTGTCGTCACCGGCCTGATCGGCCGAGGGTGGTGATCGTCGGCCACGCGCCGCCGGTCTCGACCCGCGCATCGATGCCATAAACGCGGCGCAGCCGCTCGGGCGTCAGTACCGCGGCGGGCGCGCCGTCGGCGACGATCTGGCCTTCGTCGATCAGCAGCAGCCGGTCGCAATAGCGCGCCGCAAGCGTCAGGTCGTGAAGCACCGCGATGACCAACGCACCGCTGGCGGCCTCCGCTCGCAGCAGCTCCATGACGTCGATCTGATGGCCGGGGTCAAGACTGGCGAGCGGTTCATCGGCGATCAGCGCGGGCGCCTCGACCGCCAAGGCGCGCGCAAACAAGACGCGCGCCCGTTCGCCGCCTGACAATTCGGTGGCGATACGGTCGCGCAGATCGAACACGTCCGCGCGCATCATGGCCCGCTCGATCGCGGCGGTGTCGGTGGCGCTGATCCGCGACATCGGCGCGAGGTGCGGTAGACGGCCCAGTCCGACCAACCGCTCGACGGTCAGCGGCCAGTGCAGCAACTGCCCCTGCGGCAAATAGGCGATCCGGCGTGCCAGATCCGCGCGCGGCATCGCGGCGGCATCGATGCCGTCGACCAGAATTCGTCCCGTCGCCGGGACGAGTGCCAGCATTGCCCGTGCCAGGGTGGATTTGCCCGCGCCATTGGGGCCGACGATTGCGGTCAGCGACCCCGGCTCCAGTGCGGCGCAAACGTTGCGGACGACGGCGCGGCGGCCGAGCGTGACGCCGAAATGTTCCAGAACGATGCTTACCATAACCGCCGCTCGCGCATCAGATGGATCAGGAAAATCGGCACGCCAAGGAAGGCGGTGACTACACCCAGTTTCAGCTCGTTGGTCGATGGAATGATCCGCACGCCAAGGTCGGCCAGGGTGAGCAGCGCCGCGCCGCCGAGAGCCGATGGCAGCAGGATCGCCGACGGGCTGCGATCGGTCAGCGGACGGATCAGATGCGGGACGATCAGGCCGACAAAGCCGATGGCGCCCGACACCGCCACCGCGCCGCCAACCCCGATGGCGGTACCTAGCAGCAGGCGTCGCCGCGTCCGCTTGAGATCGGCCCCTAGGGCCTGCGCCGCATCCTCGCCCAGCGTCAGCGCATCGAGCGCGCGGCCGTTCCAAAGCAGCATCGCGGTCCCGATCGCGATGCAGGGCAGGGCGATCCAGACATGGTCGAACGAGCGGTTCTCAAGACTGCCAAGCAGCCAGGTCATGATCTCCATGGCCGCGAAGGGATTGGGAGAGAGGTTGAGCGCGAGGCTGATCCCGGCGCCCGCGAGCGTCGCGACCGCCAGACCCGCCAGGATGAGGGTGAGCGGGCTTTCCGCGTCGCCCGCCAGCAGGAACAGCAGGCCGAGCGACAGGAGCGCACAGCCAATGGCAAGCCCGGGCAAAACCGCTGGATGAAGCGGGGCGAGGCCGAAATAGATTGCCGCCACTGCGCCCAGTGCTGCCGCGTTCGATGTCCCGAGTACGGACGGTTCGGCGAGCGGGTTGCGCAAATAGCCCTGTAGCGCGGCACCAGCGAGGCCGAGCATCGCGCCCACCGCCAGCGCGAGCAGTGTGCGCGGCAGACGAAGGTCGAACAATATGATGGACGCGATGTGGTCGCCGTCGCCGCTGGCCGCAGCGACAAGCCGGTCGAGCGACAGATCGACCGCGCCGAACAACAGCGAAGCCAGACCCGCGATGACCGCCAATGTCGTGAGCGCGCCGATCAGCAGCGGACGGGGAAGCCAATGGCTCATCGGACAGCCCTGTCATGCCGGGCGATCTGCGCAGCGATGCTGTGCGCGGCCCTGGTGTAAGCGGGGCTGCCACACACGGTCCACGCTTCCTGCACAACGATCCGCGGGATGTCGGACAGGGCGGGATGATGAAGCATTTCGCTGCCCTGATCATCGACGACATTGGTGGCGCGTTCGACAATCAGGAAATCGGGGCGCGCGGCAACCATTTCTTCAAGGCTAAATTGCGACAACGGCGGCTTGCCCAAGGTTTTCGCCAGGTTGGTCAGCCCGACGCGAGTCATCATGTCGTCAACGAGCGTTCCGGTACCCGTCATATAACCGCGCCGCTGATAATAAGCAGCGACGCGGCCGCGGCCGAGCCGCGGCAAGGTCGCAAGATCCCGTTTCATCCCGGCGATGAGTGCCGCTCCGCGCACGGGATGGCCAACAGCGGCGGCGGTCTCGTCGATGGTGCGATAGATTTGGTCGAGCCGATTGGCCGTTTCCAGATCGAGCAGCGGATAGCGCTGGGGGGCAACTGCCGCCAGAACGGGGCTGCTGCTGGCCGGCATCCCGACGACCAGATCAGGATCGATCGCCAATATCTGTTCGGCCGAGTTGCGGAGCACCGGTAGCCCCTGTGCCGCCGCGGCCTGGTCGGACATCCCGGGATCGGTCGCGTTGCGTGTCAGACCGGCGATCTGCTGGCGGTCGGCCAGCGCCAGGACGAGCTGGTCGGTGCACAGGTTCATCGACATGATACGCTGGGGCACCGCCGGTGTCGCCGACATCGCCCGTGTCGATGGCAGAGGGCGGGTGGCGGTCGCGGACAGGGTGCCCGCGACGACGACCGATGCTGCCGCGATCACGGCCAGGCGGCGCACCGACGCGATCAACGCGCCGCTGCCCTTGCTGTCGCGTTCTGACCCGTGTGTTTTTCGGTCATGCGTCGCCTCCCGCCCGAACGGCGCTGCCGATCTCCGGCAGCGCCGCGTCATCAAAACCGCGCCCGAACGCCGCCATAGGCGGCGCGGCCATAGGTGCCATAGTTGAATGCCGTCGCATAATCGGCGTCGAACAGATTATCGACGCGGCCATACACTTCGATCCGCTCGGTGATGGCGAAGGACGCACGCACCCCGGCGATGGCATAGCCGTCGAGCCGCACCGTGTTGAGCGCATTGTCGAAACTGTCGCTCACCATCGTGACGGTCGCGCCGGTCGAAAGCCCGAACGACCAGTCATAGTCGGCCGACAAGCTGACCGCATGGTCGGCACGGCGGGGCAGGCGCTTGCCATCGAAGGCGGGACGTCCCGACCGGTCGCGCGCGTCGATATAGCTGTACGACGCAGTGACGTTCAGCGCATCGACGGGTCGCAGCGCCAGCGATGCCTCTACCCCCTTGGCGCGCGTGCGGTCGATATTGCCATAGGTAAAGGTCGCATTGTCGTAATTGATCTGGTTGGCGGTGTTGCGCAAAAACGCCGTGACCGAGATCAACGCCCGCCCGTCGGCCAGACTTTGGTCGATGCCGATGTCATAGCTCTTCGATTCTTCGGGACGCAGCGCCGCATTGCCGCTGAAGCTGTCGTAAAGCTGGTAGAGCGAAGGCGCCTTGAACCCTTCACCATAGCTCAGACGGACATTGGTCGCGCCATCATTGGGCGAATAATTGGCGTTGCCGCCAAGGGTTGTGGCGCCGCCGAACTGGCTGTGGTCGTCGTGACGGACGCCGCCGGTCAGCGACAGGCCGGCGAACGGCTGGACGATGCCCAGCGCATAGACGCTATCGATATTGGCCTTCTGACTGTCGGTCGAACCGAAGCCGAAGAAGTCGTAATCGGGGCGTTCATGCTCGTAACCGAACACCAGCTTGGCGGTGTCGGCGGGCGCCACGACGCCCTGATATTCGAAACGCAGGTTCGTACCCTTGTAGCCATAATCGGGGGCGGTCCCGCGCACGAAGAAATAATCGCGCTCGTTGCGCATCCACGTCACCGCCGCGCGGCTGGTAAAGCGGCCGTCGAACAGGTCGAGGTTGAGGCCGGCATAGCCGACATATTGGTCGAGCTTGGCGACGTCGCCGCTGTCGGCGGGCGCACCGAAAAAGCTGTCATAATCAAGGTCGGCGTTGATGTAGTAGCCGCGCAGGTCGAGGCTCAGCGCATCGCTGAACGCAATTTTCAGCCGCGCGTTGCCCGCGAAATTCTTGTAGCCGTCGCGCTCGGTCCCGACCGCCGCCGACGAAATGCCATCGGTACGGAAATAGGCGCCGCCGATCCCGCCCGATATGGCGCCAGTGGTACCCGACAGGCCGGCCTTGGCGTTCACCGTATCGCTATAACCATATTCGGCCGACGCGCGGCCGGTGAAGCCTGCCTCGGGGGTCGCGGTCATCAGGTTGACCACGCCGCCGATCGCCTGGCTGCCATGCACGACCGAGTTCGACCCGCGCAGCACCTCAATGCGGCTGATGTTGCCGGTCAGTAGGTGGCCGAAATCATAGCCGTCGCCGATGCCGCTGGGATCGTTGACCTTGACGCCGTCGATCAGGACCAACGTCTGTGTCGTTTCGGCGCCGCGGATCGAGATGCCCGCAACCGAACCGGTGCTGCCGGTGCGATTGAAGCGGATGCCGGGGGTGGTCGCGAGCAGGTCGACGACATCGGTCGTCTGGCGTGTCTCGATCGTTTCGGCGTCGATAACGGTGATCGCCTGACCGACCTCGTCCTTCGACTGTTCGATGCCCGACGCGGTGACGACGATGTCGTCTGAACGGATATTGTCCTGAGCGGCGACGGGCGTCGCAGCGACAAGGGCGAGAAGAGAAATGCTCGAATATTTCAACATGGGAGACTCCCGCACGCCGGCAACGAAGGCGGAGCCTGCCGAAACGCGCACGCGATCGACCGATGTCGGCGTCGCAAGTGGCGTAAATGCCTGCGGCCCCGGCACCGAAGCGGCTCCAGCCGCTTGGTCGTCGCTCGACGGAATTCTCCGTGCCATGGTCTTTCCCTGGACCCAGGCATTGAGCGACCCTCGCCGGCAGGTCTCCTGGCTCGCGGGTCAAGGCTCGATACACGCCTTCCCAGGTTACCCCAGTGGCTGATCCGCAAATCCGGATCGGTGCATCTTGCTCGCCGCTTACAGTTGCAGGGACAGCCTCGGCTTCGGGGGTTCGGCAAGAACCCCGTTACCGCGTTCCCTATTAAGCCCTTTCGGGCACCGGCGCGATCTGCGCGGGGCGAACCCCGCACGCGCCGCCCATAGCGGAATGGCGCGGGGGTGCAATGGGGATTTGTGGGGGCGATCCTCCCTGTCGCGCAGCGATGGGGAGGGGGACCGCTTGCGAAGCAAGTGGTGGAGGGGCGGCGACGGTGGCGCCAAAGCCCTTCCGTCAGCCCTGCGGGCTGCCACCTCCCCATGGCTTCGCCACGGGGAGGATCGATTTCAGGCCACCCGCTCTACGACCATCGCCGCGCCTACTCCCATCGCCCCGGTCAGCACGATCAGCCCATATCGGTCCCCACACGCATCGAGCGCGTCGAGCAGGGTCGAGGTCAGGATCGCGCCGCTGGCGCCCATCGGATGGCCTTTTGCCAGATGGCCGCCGCTCACATTGACGCGCACCGGATCGACATCGCGGTCGCGCAGGAATTTGGCGATGGTAACGGCGAAGGCCTCCATGAACTCGATCCGGTCCATGTCGGCGAGGGTCAGCCCCGCGCGCGTCAATACCTTGTCCATCGCCGCAAACCCGGCGGTGAGTGAGGCTACCGGATCGCCGCCGCTTTCCGCAAAGGCAACAACGCGCGCGCGCGGGGCAGGGCCAAGGCCTTCGGCGCCCACTAGCGCAAGTCCCGCGCCGTCGCAGACCGGCGGGGCGTGTGCGATACTGTGCAGAGGCGGAAAGGTCGCACCTTCGAGCGCGTCTGCGTATTGCTGCTGCAATTCGCCAAATGCAGGCGACGCAGCCGCGAGCGATTCGGCCGTGGTTTGCGGGCGAATGCACTCCTCGCCGGTGAGCGGTCCGGTGGCAATGCGGGACTTTTGGAGCGCGGTGTCGGTGTCGGTCACAGCCGCCTTTTGCTGGGACGCAAGAGCCACTGCGTCGAGATCGGCGCGCGTGATCCCTTCGGCGTTGGCCAGCCGGTCGGCGGCGAGGACCGGCGGTACAAAACGTGCGCGCGGCGGCAGTTCATCATTCTTATAAAAGGCGGCACGGTCGCTCAGAAAGGGTGTGCCGCTCATCGACTCGACGCCGCCCGCAAGGATGCAATTGGCTTCGCCGCTGGCAACCTTGGCGACCGCCTGACCGATCGCCGACAGGCCGGAGGCGCAATAGTTGTTGATGCTGTGCGCCGCCGTCGTGTCGGGCAGTTCCGCATGGAGTTTCGCCAGCATCGCCATATGCCCGCCCTGCGCGCCACTTTGTGTGACGCAGCCGAGCAGCAGCGCATCGGGAACAAAATCGCCGCATCGCGCCGTGAGCGCTGCCGCTTGCTGGCGCACCAATTCCTGCGGGGTCAGTCCGGCAAGCCCCCCGTCGGGCCGGGCCTTGCCGCGCGGCGTGCGCACGGCGTCGTACAGATAAACGTCGGCCAAATCAGGTGCCGACGACGAAGCTGACCGCGGTCGTCGCGCTGCCGCCGACGTTGAAGGTTGCGAAGTTGCGGGCCCCTTCAACTTGATAATCGCCTGCGTTTCCCGTGACTTGGCGCCAGCTGTCGAGCAGCATTCGGACCCCGGTGGCACCTACGGGATGCCCCAGCCCGATCAGCCCGCCCGATGGATTGACCGGCAATTTCCCGCCGAGCGCGATCGTCCCGTCCTCGACCGCGCGCCAGCTTTCGCCGGGTTTGGTGATGCCGAAATGGTCGATCGCCATATATTCGGTGATCGAAAAGCAATCATGCACCTCGACCCCGTCGCACGCATAGATGTCGGGCATCTCGGCGCGGCGCAGCGCATCCATCATCGCCTTGCGCACGCTGGGGAAGACATAGGGTTCGCCGCGGCTGCCCGCGACCTTGGTTGAATAGAGCAGGGGTGCAGTCGAATGGCCCCAGCCCTTGATCCGCGGGATGCTGTCGATCGGGAGGCCGCGGCGCTTGGCATAAGCCTCGGCCACCTCGCGCGACGCGAGGAAGATGGCCGCGGCGCCGTCGGTGACCTGTCCGCAATCGGATTTGCGCAGCGAGCCTTCGATCAGTGGGTTGACCTCGTCATTCTCGCCGAGATGATCGTCGGTAACCGCCCAGCCGCGCGTCTGCGAATTGGGGTTCTTCTTGGCGTTGGCGAAGTTGTTCGCCGAAATCCCGCGCAGATGCGCGCGGTCGAGGCCGAAGCGCTCGTCATATTCCTCGGCAACGCGCGCGAACATGTATGGCCACAGGTAACGCGCCTCCTGCGCTTCGCGGCCCGCCCAGGCGGCGGCGCCGAGATATTCGGCGGCGCGCTGGCCGGGGACGTTGCGCATCAGTTCGATCCCGAGCACCAGCGCGAGGCCATAGCGTTCGGCCTCGATCTCGGCAGCCGCCGCGAGGATCGCGATGCTGCCCGACGCGCAGGCAGCCTCGTGCCGCGAGGCGGGGACGCCCGCGAGGTCGGGATGGACATGGCCGAAAAAGCCACCAAGCTGGCCTTGCCCCGCGAACAATTCGCCGACGAAATTGCCGACATGCGCGGTTTCGACCTCTTTGGGTTCAATGCCCGTCGCGGTAAAAGCCGCTTCGGCAACGTCGCGGAACAGCTCGAACATCCCGCCGCCCTCGCGTTCGAGGTTGCGCGAAAAATCGGTCTGCGCGCCGCCGAGGATGAACACGTCCTTTGCCATGTCAGGCTTCCTTTTCGAGAGTGGCGAGCGCGATGTCGCGCACTTCGCTGCGCATCACCTTGTTGGTGACGTTGCGCGGCAAGGCGTCGAAGCGGAACAGGCGTTCGGGTAGCTTGAACACCGCGAGATCCTTCTCGCGCAAATAGTCGGTCACGTCGGACAGGCTGACATCGTCGGCGCCGCGCGGGACATAGGCGAGCCCGATCCGTTCGCCCATCGTCGGGTCGGGAAGCGAGAACACGCACGCTTCGGCAAGCAGGGGATGTCCGCCGAGCAGCTGGTCAATTTCCTCGGGTGAGATATTCACCCCGCCGCGGATGATCAGATCCTTGCACCGCCCGACGAAGCGATAGAAATCGCCATTCTCCGCAATCTCGAAAAGGTCGCCGGTGCGAAACCAGCCGTCGTCGGTGAAGGCTTCTGCGGTGCGGTCGGGGGCGTAATGATAGCCTTCGAACAGCGACGGGCCGCGGATTTGCAACTCGCCAGATACGCCGTCCACCTCGATCGGGTCACCGCTGCCCGGCGACACGAGGCGGCTTTCGATATTCGCGGCGCGGCCCTCGCCATAGGGCGCCGGATATTGGCCGCGGCGCGGGAACAGGCTGGCGCGCTTGTCGGGGTCGGGCATGTCGCCCTCGCCGGTGATGAAACTCATCCCCTCGTTCGACCCGAAGACATTGACGATGATGATACCGAGCTTTTCCTGAAAACCCCGCACCATCGCGGGCGCGAGCGGCGCCGAACCCGAGGCGATGACGCGCAGGCTCGATAGGTCGACCGAGGCGAGCAAAGCCTCATTCTGGAGCAGCATGTTGAGCACCGCGGGTGGCGCGATCGTCAGGCTCGGTCGCTCGGTTGCGATCTGCTTGAGGTAGATGGCGGGATCGAACGGATGGTGCAGCACCATCGTCCCGGCGCTGGTCAGCCAGCACATCGTGATGCCGCCGATGCTCGCCATGTTGATGAGCGGGAAGGGGTTGAGCAGCACATCGCCCGGCCCGACCTTCATCGCCTCATAACCCGCGGCGGCAACCGCGATCCAGTGATTGTGGCTGCGCGGCACGCCTTTGGGCACGCCGGTCGTGCCCGAGGTCCAGCAGATGGTGAAAATGTCGTCGGCATCGACCGGATTCGCGGCAACATGGGCCGCGAGGGCGTCGGCGTTTCCTGCTGCAATCGAGAGGTCGAGCGCATCAGCGGGAGCATCGGGGCCAAAGGTCATCAGCCGAATGCCGTCCAGCAATGGCGCCGCGACGCCGACATGGTCGCATCCCTTGACCTGCGTGGCGCAGACAAACGCTTTCGGTCGAACGACGCCAAACATGCCTTTCAACTCGTGGCTGCGATATTGTACCGCCGCCGGGCTGACGATCGCGCCGATCTTGGCCGCGGCGAAATAAAGAGCGACAAATTCGCTGATGTTGGGAAGCTGGACGAGCAGCACATCGTCCTTACCAATCCCGGCGGTGACAAGCGCGCCCGCGAGCCGGTGGATCTCCGCCGCCAGCTCGGCGTAGGTCAGCCGCTGCGGCTCACCGAAAGCGAAGTCGGCGCGGTTGGGAGCATCGACCAGCGCGAGCCGCTCGGGGTGCGCCGCCGCATTGGCCGCCAACAGGTCGGCGAAGGTCTGATCGCCCCACCAGCCGCTTTCCCGATAGCGCCGCCGCTTTTCCTCTCCCGCGACAATCATGTCAGGCGGCCAATATGCTGTTGTCGCCCATGCCGATATCGTCGCCGCTGGCCCAAACGCTGTGCGTTCCCGAACAGATGCGTTCGGGCAGGATGATCCGGCACACCGGCCCCGCCGCGATATTCTTCGCGTCGATCAGCACGCATTCGGATTTGTCGGTTTCGAGGTCGGCGATGAAGGAGACGAGATAGCCGTCGTCCTCGTCCTTCGCATTGATCCGCGGCGCAAAGGGCGCCTCGCTGCCGAAACGGCCGGGGCCGAACTCATATTCTTCGCTCGTCCGCGCATTGAGGTCGTGCTTGACCAGTCCGCGGAACAGGAACCAGCCCGGCTCGGGGATAGCGCTATACGCGTAGCGATAGGGCTTGCCCGCATAGCGGTGGTTGAACATGCCGAATTCCAGGTCGCGGTCGTCGAGCCGTTCTTCCTTGGTCTCACCGGTCTTAAGGTTGAAACGCCAGCGGTGGAGGCGCGGCTTGAGCAGCCCTTGGTCAAGATAGGCCATCATCCGCTCCAAGCCTTCAGGGGCATTCGGATAGGATTTGGGCATCGGCTCTTCCTGATAATAGCCGTCGAGGATGATCTCGTCGCCTTCCTCCCACGCGTTCAGCCAGTGGAGTGTGTAGGTCGGCTCGGCTTCGAACCAGCGAATGTCCTCGGGTTGGCCGTGGCGCGGAATGATCGCAAAGCGCGTTTTCTGGTCCGGGTGAAACTGCACGACATGCAGCCGCTTTTCGAGCAATTCCTCGTTCCAATAGAGCGGCATGTCGTTGAGGATCGTGTAGTTTTTGGTGAACGCCATATCGTGCGGCAGCCGCGGCCCGGGCAGCGGCACGGGGATGTAATGCTTCAGCTTGTTGTCCGGCCCGACGACGCCATAATGCATATAGGGCGCGTGCTTCGAATAGTTGAAGAACATCAGCTCGCCGGTCGCGAGGTCGACCTTGCAATGCGCCGAAATGCCGTCGAGCGGCACCCAGCTTTCGGTGCCGAACTGCTCGAGCGTGAACGGGTCGAGCCGATAGGCTTCTCCGCACTGATAGAAGGTCGAGATGATCTTGCCCGCGTGGATCGCGACATCGGTCGAGCTGCTGTCCTTCAGCCATTCCTGCGCGCCCCAGCCGTGGCGCGTCGATTTGTGCGGCGGCTCCATCAGCCCCGCCCACAGCGAGCGCCCTGCTTCCTTCTCGGCCGCAAACCCCTTGGTGCGCACGAAACGGCTACGATAGCTCGCACGGCCGTCTTTGAACGAGATCGCATGGATGAATCCGTCGCCGTCGAACGGGTGATAGCGGCCGATCGGTTCGTGAATCTGGTTCTCGCCGGTGCGGACATAAACGCCGTCGATGTCGGTCGGGATATTGCCGATCACCTCGGCATCGCCATTGGCGAAGATCGCGTTCCACTCGTTGTACGTCGGTCGCCAAGCGCCCTGCATATAGGGATGGTCGTTCGGCTGGATCGTCGTCTCGATTGTCTCGACAAGCTGGGCGGTCATGCGAGGGCTCCTTCGGCGGGGGTAAAGCGCGGCCTTGCGGCAGCGGCATCATATTCGGAAACAAGGCGGTCGACGATAGCGGCGACCGGCTCGACGCCGCGCACAGCGCCGACGCCTTGCCCGGCGGACCAGACATTCTTCCAAGCCTTCGCGTCATCCTGCGCGTCGGAGAAGTTGGGACGCTTATCCTCGGGCATGTTGGCGGGGTCGTATCCGGCGGCGATCAGGCTGGGTTTCAGCCAATTGGCGGTGACCCCGGTAATGCCCTTCGACGGCACAATATCCTCGGCGTTCGCAGCGACGACCATGTCCTTGTATCCCGGCACCGCCATGCTTTCGACGCAGGCGATCAGCGACGTGCCGAGATAAGCGAGGTCGGCACCCAAAATCTCTGCCGCGCGCACCGCATGCCCCGTCGAGATCGCGCCGCCGAGCACGAGCGGCCCGTCCCAGAACTGCCGCACCTCTTCGACGAAGGCGAAGCCCGCGGTCGCGCCGGTATGACCGCCCGCGCCCGCGGCGACGAGCACCAGCCCGTCCACCCCCGCCGCCGCAGCCTTGCGCGCGAAAGCGACCGAATTGACGTCGGCGAACACTAGCCCGCCGTAGCTATGGATTTCCTCGACCACGCGCGCCGGGCTGCCGAGCGCGGTGATCACCAGCGGCACCTTGTGGCGCACGACGCAGGCAAGGTCGTCGGGCAGGCGGCTGTTCGACGGATGAACGACCAGATTGATCGCCCATGCCGCGGCTTCGGAATCGTTCGACAACGCCGCGTCGATGCGGCTCACCCAATCCTCCAGATCGGCCGACGTCCGCGCGTTGGGGGCAGGAAAGCTGCCGATCATTCCGGCGCGCGATGCCGCGATCACCATCTCCGGCCCAGAGACAAGGAACATCGGTGCGGCGATCGCGGGCAGGCGCAGATTGCGCGTCAGCGCTGGCGGCAGGCCGTGTACCGGCAAGGTGTTTCCTCTCTCAAATTATCTGACTTGCATAACGATACTTAAAGCCGTTATGAGTCGCAAGGCAAGAAAAACATCGCGGGCGGTGGTCGCCAAGACGATGATGCGAGGGAGGATCCTATGAAGAGGAATTTTGTTGCGCTATTCGCTGCGACGGCGCTCGCGAGCCCCGGTATCGCTTTCGCGCAGGACGCGGCCCCCGCTGACGATCAGGGTGGGCTCGAAGAGATCATCGTGACCGCGCAAAAACGCGCCGAAGGTCTGTCGGACGTGCCGATTTCGATCTCGGCGATCAGCGGCAAGCAGGTGGAAAATTACGGCCAGACCAACCTCGAACAGATTTCCTCGTCGGTCCCCAACCTGAAAATTACCCAGACCGCGATCGCCAACCGCATCGCGATTCGCGGCATCGCGTCGGGCGACAATAAGGGGTTCGAACAGTCGGTCGCGATGTTCGTCGACGGCGTCTATTACGGCCGCGACCAGCTGTCGCGCCTGCCGCTGGTCGATATGGAGCGGGTCGAGGTGCTGCGCGGGCCGCAGCCGACCCTGTTCGGCAAAAATGCGATCGCGGGCGCGGTCAACATCACGACGCGCAGCCCCACCGACGAATTCGAAGGGTCGATGAGCGGCCTCTATGAATTCAACCACAAGGAACTGCAGCTGACCGGCGTGCTGTCCGGTCCCTTGAGCGAAGGCGTCGAGGCGCGCGTCGTTGGCTATTATCGCAAGATGGACGGCTATTTCTACAACGCGAAGCTCGACCGCGACGAGCCGAACGTCGACGAGAAATATTTCCGTGGCAAGCTCGAGTTCGATCGCGGCGGACCCTTCGCGGCCGAGCTCAAGCTCGAATATGCCGACTTCGAAATGAAGGGCCAGCCGCGCGACGTGTTCGGAGCAGTCGGCAATTACAACACGGTGTTCCAAGGACCGTTCTTCGTCAGCACCAACCCCGATTATGTCCGCGAAGACAATGGCTATCAAAGCCGCAACAAGGTTTTCGGGGCGACGCTCAACGCCGATCTGGAAATCGGCGAGCATACGCTGACCTCGGTCAGCTCGCTGCTCGATTACAAGACGCGCGAGATCGTCGACGTCGATTTTTCAGGGATCAGCTTCCTCGACGGCACCAATTTGCAGGAAGATTATCGGCAGCTTTCGCAGGAACTGCGGCTGGCATCGCCCGGCGGCGAGGCGTTCAACTATATCGCGGGCGTTTATTATCAGAACGCCAAGCTCGACGTCGATGATCAGGTGCTGTTCAACTCGACCTTCCTCGCGCTGGGGCCGCCGTTCAATGCGATCGGCGACACCCGCAACGATCGTGTCTATTCGCAGAAATCGGACCTGATTTCGGTGTTCGCGCAGGGTGAGTTGGCGCTGAGCGACCGCTTCCGCATCACCGCGGGCGCACGCTTCAACCATGAGAAGAAGAGCGGCAGCCGAGATCTCGCGATTGTGCGCGGTCCGCTCAACACCTTCAATCCGCTGGTCGTCGCCGCAACCTTCCGCGCGCTGAACATCGAGGCGCACAGCATTTCGGGCAAGCTCAGCGAAGACAGCTTCAACCCGATGGTCAACGTCCAGTTCGATGCGACCGACGACCTGATGCTCTATGCCTCTTTCGCGCGCGGCACCAAGGCGGGCGGTTTTGACATTCGCTCCAACTCGCTCCCCGGATCGACCACGGTCGCGCGGCCCGGCGCCTTCGAGTTCGAGGATGAGAGCGCCGACAATTTCGAGGCAGGGCTCAAGTACAAGGGCCGCAATGTCGCCTTCAACCTGTCGCTCTATCGCACGACTTACAAGGATCTGCAGGTCAACATCTTCGACGGCACGCTGAACTTCAACGTCGCCAACGCCGCGGGCGCCCGCACGCAGGGGGTCGAGGCCGACTTCCGCGCCGCCATTGCCGACGGGCTGACGATCAGCGGAGCGGTAGCCTATCTCGACTTCAAATTCACCAACTTCACCTCGGGCCAATGCTATTATCTGCAAGCGCCGGGGCCGGGCGGATTTTGCGACTATACCGGGCTGCGCAACGCGCTGTCGCCGAAATGGTCGGGTAACCTCAACCTCGATTATACGACCCCGATCAGCAGCGACATGAAAGTGGCGTTCAACATCAACGCCGACTTCTCCTCCTCCTATATCGCGTCGGCGAACCTCGACCCGCGCACCTTTCAGGATGGCTATGTCAAGCTGGGCGCCCGTTTGGCGCTGGGCCAGATCGACAACCGCTGGGAAGTGGCGCTGATCGGGCGCAACCTGACCAATCAGCGCATTTTGCAAACCGCCAGTTCGATGCCGCTGGCGACGACAATTACGCGCAATGCCGGCAATGCGTATAACGGGATCGTCGATCGGCCGCGGACGATTGCGGTGCAATTGACCGGGCGCTTTTAGCGACCTCTCCCCAGGGAAGAGGGGGCGCGGGCACCGCTCCCTCTCCCGACCCTGCCTTGTCGATGTCGGGTCGCTGGGGTAGGGGCTGGCGGAGCAAGGATTGGCTTGAGCTTGAAACACGACCGCACCATCAGGGCCTGTTCGATCTGGCGCGCGCTCGACGTCGTCGGCGACGTCCCGGTGCTGCTGTTGATGGAACAGGCCTTGCTCGGCATTCACAGCTTCGACGAATTTGTTGCGCGCACCGGCCTCGCGCGCTCGGTGGTCAATGGGCGCCTCAAGAAACTGGTCGAGGAAGATTGCCTGGCCAAGGTGCCTCGCAAGGCCGGCCGCGGCTTTCATTATGTGCTCACCCAAAAGGGGCGCGACCAGTTTCCCAACGGGCTGATGATGCTGCGCTGGCAGCATAAGTGGGAGGCGGACAGCCGCGATTTTCAGGTTCGGTTGCACCATGCGACCTGCGGCCATGCCACCGAACCGGTGCCGACGTGCGGCCACTGCCACGCCGAGATCGATCCGCGCGACGTCGATTGGCGCGAGGGGCCGGGGCTGGCGCAGGTCGTGCCGCATTACGAGCGCCGCCGCTTCAACGGCGATGTTGGCGCGCGTCGCCCGGGCGGACGGCCGCTGGTCGACACGATGATTGAGCTGTTCGGCGACCGCTGGGCGACGCTGGTCGTGCGCGCCATGTTCACGCGCATCAACCGCTTTGACGATATCCAGCGCGATACGTTGATGGCAACCAACATCCTGACCGGGCGACTGGAACGCCTGATCCGGCAGGGGATCATTCGCGCCGTCCCCTATTCCGACCGCGGCGACCGTTTCGAGTATCGCCTGACCGCCAAGGGCCGCGACCTCTATCCGGTGCTGCTCGCGCTGCTGCAATGGGGCGACCGCTGGTTTTCGGACGACCGCGGGCCGCCGGTGCTGCTCACCCATCGCCCATGCGGTCATGACCTTAACATGGTCGTCGCGTGCAGCCATTGCGGTGACGAGCTGCAGCTCGACAACAGCCGCTTTACCGTCGAGCCGACGGAAACAGCCGCCGCGAAATAATCATGCGCCGCCCACTGGCGCGCGTCGGGCCGACTGGTTACATGGGCCGCCACCAAACGAATCGCGCGTGCCGCCCCAAACTGCGGGTCAGGCGCCGCCCGCACCAGAAAGTGGCCCGATGGAAATCACGACCGGTCTGACCTTTGACGATGTGCTGTTGGTGCCTGGCCCGTCGGATATTTTGCCGTCGGATGCGGTCCTTTCAACCCAGCTGACCAGCGAGATCGGCCTCAATATCCCGATCCTGTCCTCGGCGATGGACACCGTGACCGAGGCCGATATGGCAATTCTGATGGCGCAGATCGGCGGCATCGGCGTACTGCACCGCAATCTGTCGATCGAGGAACAGGTCGCGGCGGTGCGGCAGGTCAAGCGGTTCGAAAGCGGCATGATCGTCAATCCGATCACCATCACTCCCGATGCGCCGCTGTCCTACGCCACCGCGCTGATGGACCAGCACAAGATTTCGGGCATTCCCGTAGTCGAACCGGGCGGCAAGCTGGTCGGCATCCTGACCAATCGCGACGTGCGCTTTGCCGACAATCCGGGGCAGCCGGTGCGCGAGCTGATGACCGCCGACAATCTGGCCACCGTACGCCCCGGAGTCGGGCAGGACGAAGCCCGCAAATTGCTGCACCAGCGCCGGATCGAAAAGCTGCTCGTCGTCGATGACGATTATCGCTGCATTGGCCTGATCACCGTCAAGGATATGGAAAAGGCGGTCAATTTCCCCGACGCGACCAAGGACAGTGGCGGCCGCCTGCGCGTTGCTGCGGCGACCAACACCGGCGATTCCGGGGTCGAACGCGCCGAGGCGCTGCTCGACGCCGAATGCGACCTGATCGTCGTGGATACCGCGCACGGCCATAGCAAGGGCGTTGGTGAGACCGTCGCCCGGATCAAGAAATTGTCGAACCGCGTGCAGGTCCTTGCGGGCAATGTCGCGACCGGTGATGCGACCAAGGCATTGATCGACGCCGGCGCCGACGGTGTGAAGGTTGGCATTGGCCCCGGATCGATCTGTACGACGCGCATCGTTGCCGGTGTCGGTGTACCGCAGCTCACCGCGATCCTCGACAGCGTCGAAGCCGCCTCGAAACTGGGCGTGCCAGTGATCGCCGACGGCGGCCTGCGCACATCGGGCGATATTGCCAAAGCGCTGGCGGCGGGCGCGTCGAGCGTCATGGTCGGCTCGATGCTCGCCGGCACGGCTGAGGCGCCGGGCGAAACCTTCCTCTATCAGGGTCGCACCTATAAGAGCTATCGCGGCATGGGCAGCGTCGGCGCGATGGCGCGCGGGTCGGCCGATCGCTATTTCCAGCAGGACATCAAGGACCAGATGAAACTGGTTCCCGAAGGCATCGAGGGGCAGGTGCCGTTTAAGGGTCCGGCCAAGGATGTCATCCACCAGATGGTCGGCGGCGTGAAGGCCGCGATGGGTTATACCGGCAGCCGCACCCTGACCGATTTTCGCGACCGCGCCAAATTTGTGCGGATCACCAATGCGGGCCTGCGCGAAAGCCATGTCCACGACGTGGCGATCACGCGTGAGGCACCGAATTATCCGGCGGGATAATCCGCCCCGTTGTCATTGCGGTCCCGGGCTTGACCCGGGGGAAGCAATGCAGAGCGATGTACGCTACTCTGGATTGCCGCGTCGCTTCGCTCCTCGCAATGACGATCAAAGGTAAAAGATCATGACCCCCGCCGCTCGCGTTCAGACCGCCATCGAAATCCTCGACGTCATCGCCGCCTCGGCGCGCGACGGTGGCGCCCCCGCCGATGCGATCTTTGCCGAAGCGATGCGCGCCCGTCGTTATGCCGGATCGAAGGACCGCCGTGCGATCCGCGGTCTCGTTTATGATGCGATCCGCGCTGTGCGATCGGTGCCCGCGTCGGGCCGCGCCGCCATGCTCGCGCTCGCCGATACCGACCCGGAACTCGCGGCGCTGTTCGACGGCGCCTCCTATGGCCCCACCGCGATCGGCGTTGACGAAGCGCGGGCCGAAACCGGGCTCGCGACACCCGCGCTGATCAAGCTGTTCGACCCGCTGGTCACCAAGCCGGAGCACGCCGCGATGCTCGCTCGCGCCCCGCTCGACCTGCGCGCCAACCGGCTGCGCTCGAGCCGCGACGAGCTGGCGATGATTTTCCGCGACGGCGAAGCGATCAACGGCCTCACCGACGGCTGGCGCCTCCCGGGCGAAACCGCCGCGGTTCAGAACTCGGCCTATGCCGAGGGCCAGTTCGAGGTTCAGGACGCGGCGAGCCAATATGCCGCCGCCGCGCTCGGCGCCGAAGCCGGGCAGATGGTTGTCGATCTGTGCGCGGGCGCGGGCGGCAAGACGCTCGCCATCGCTTCGGCAACCAACGACGAAGCCGCGATCCTCGCCTGCGACACCAACCGCGCCCGACTGCAACAACTGGCGCCGCGCGCGCATCGCGCCGGGGCAACCGCTATCGAAACGCTGCTGCTCAACCCCGGGCAGGAACGCACGATGCTTGCCGACCGGATGGGCAAGGCCGACCGTGTCATCGTCGACGCGCCCTGTTCGGGCAGCGGCACCTGGCGGCGCAGCCCTGAACTGCGCTGGCGCTCCACCCCGGCGCGGCTCGACCGCCATGTCGCCGATCAGGCCAAGCTGATGGACATCGGCGCGGCACTGGTGGCGCCGGGCGGCAAACTCCTCTATGCTGTCTGCTCGATCATCGCACGCGAGGGGCGCGCACAGGTGGATGGTTTTCTGACTCGTCATCGCGGCTGGACCGCCGACACCGGCTATCTGCACGACGGTGTCGGGCGTGCCGCGGGCCACGGTTTCCTGCTCACCCCAAAGCACGACGGATGCGACGGATTTTTTCTCGCACGACTGACGGCGCCATGTTAGCATCCTCGCAATGAAGCGATGGGAGAATGCGATGCGCGTCAGTTTTCTGGCTCTGTCTGCCGGTCTGATTTTGGCCAGCCTGCCCACGGCATCCGATGCCCAGCGCGCCGACAACGACATTTTCCCGCGTTCGATCGCGCTCCAGCAGCAAGGCCAGATGGCCCAGGAAGCCGGCGATCTGGACCAAGCGGTGGATTTCTATGAATCGGCTCTGGCGGCCGACCCGCGCAACCGCTCGGCGATTATCGCACTGGCGCAGGTCGCCCGCGCGCAGGGGCTGCCGGGCAAGGCGATCGGCCTGTACCGCGAGGCCCTGGTGCTCGAACCGAACGACATCGTCGCACTGACCGGGCAGGGCGAAGCGCTGGCCGACAAGGGCGCACTGGAACTGGCGCGCGAAAAGCTGGCCGAAGCGCAGCGCGTCTGCGCCGACAAATGCCCACAAGTTGCGGCGCTCGAAAAGACGATCTCGTCAAGCGCATCGAAGCGCGTTGTGGCGGCTGAGGCGTTGGTACCGAAGCCGGTGGTCGCGACGGTTGGTTCCGCGAGCAAGAATTAGGCTGCGGCCAAAGGCTGCTTTGGGGCCGTTAGCGGACGCCCGACATTGCGCTATGCGTGAGGATCCAAAGTTCAGGAAAGGTCAGCCCTGTGCGCGCTGCAATTTGCACCCTCGCTGGGCTGGATGCCGCTGCATGCGAGCCGAAAAACGCTGACCGCCGACAAGTGGCCGCTTGTCGCCAAATGAAGTAAGCGAATCGACGCTGGCACAGCCGGATAATGTAGGAAAGACCTATTTGTCGGCGATGTCGGTATTGGGTTGGAGAGCGGACGCCACCCCTTTTTGCCGACCCCTCGTTTATTCTTTGCCTGCCTGTCTTCGCGGGGGCGTCCAGTTTCGAACGCGAGTTATCTGTTGCATACTAGTGGGTGTAAAAGATTGGAGTTCAATTGGAGCGACGCGACCTTGGCGATATCGTGGGAGAAAGGCTGAGCGATCTTTTGTCACTACTGCGGTTGGACATCGATGATCCCAACCGCGCGCGCGATGTGGTGTTCGATGAAGTCCTGAATGATTACGAAGGTGACGACATAATAGAAGTGATCTGCCGGGAAGCCGAGTTTTGCCTATTTTCTGACATTCTTGAAAAGGACAATTTTCATCTGGAAGATGTCAAAGTGATGAGCGCGTTTTATGATCAGCTGGTGAAAACTGCGGAGAAATACGCGAGCGTCGGTGATTGGTCTTTGAGTCCTGGTGATTGGCCTTTGACCGAAAGGAGAAGAGCGAAAGGTTTTTTCCTTCAGCTTACCGAACATCGTCCAAAGCCGGAGACCAAGTAAGAACGCGGTTTTGGCGGCAATGTCCGTGACCGGTCGTTTGCTGCCGCTAGTTTCCCAACGCCCGCGCCAGCGCCACCCATTCGGGAACGCTGACCGTCTCGGCCCTACGCGTTGGGTCGATGCCTAGCGCCTCCGCCGCGGCGACCGCGCCCTCCAAGCCCTTCAAGCTCTGGCGCAGCATCTTGCGCCGCTGGCCGAACCCCTTCTCGGTCAGTTTCGACAGCAGTTTCGGATTGACGCCGTCGGGCTGCTCGGCCGGCACGACATGGACAATTGCCGACATCACCTTGGGCGGCGGGGTGAAGGCCGAGCGGTGGACTTTCATCGCGATTTTCGCGGTTGCGCGCCACTGTGCCAGCACCGCGAGCCGCCCATAGGCGTTGCTGCCGACCGGCGCGACGATGCGTTCGGCAACCTCCTGCTGGAACATGAGCGTCAGCGACAGCCAGCGCGGCGGCCATGCTGCGGGCTCCAGCCAGCGCGTGAAAAGGGCGGTGCCCACATTATAGGGCAGGTTGGCGACGATATGATAGGGCGCGCCGCCGGTCAGCGCATCGACGTCGACCGCCATCGCGTCGTCGGCAATCACCGTCAGCTGGCCCGGAAACGCGCCGCTCAATTCTGCCAGCAACGGCAGGCAGCGATCGTCGCGCTCGACCGCGATCACCTTTGCCCCGGCGCGGAGCAGCGCGCGGGTCAGCCCGCCGGGACCGGGGCCGACCTCGAACACCGTCGCGCCGTCGAGATCGCCCGGGATCGCGGCGATGCGATCGAGCAGTTGTTCGTCGAACAGGAAATTCTGGCCCAGCGCCTTGCTCGCCTGCAATCCATGCGTGCGCACGGTTTCGCGTAGCGGCGGCAGGTGGGGCGCGGGGCGGGCGCTCACTTGGCTGGCGCGCAGTTGCGCTCGCGCGCGATCGCCAGCTGGGCGGCCATGGCGATCGCAGCGATGGTCGGGCCGGGGTCTGCAACGCCGCGACCCGCGATGTTGAACGCCGTGCCATGGTCGGGTGAGGTGCGGATGATCGGCAGGCCGAGGGTCAGATTGACCCCGTCATGGAAATGCAGCGCCTTGAACGGCGTCAGCGCCTGATCGTGATAGGCGCAGAGCAAGGCGTCATAGCGGGCGCGAACGGCCGGCGCGAACAGGCTGTCGGCGGCGAGCGGACCATCGACGATGATACCGTCCTCGGCGAGCTGGGCGACCGCGGGGGCCATGATCCGCTCCTCTTCGCTGCCAAGCTGGCCGCTTTCACCGGCATGGGGATTGAGGCCCGCGAGCGCGATGCGCGGGTTTTCGATACCGAAATCGCGTTTCAACCCGCGCGCCACGATGCGTGCCTTGGCGACTATCAGCTCGACCGTCAGCCGATCGGACACTTCCATCAGCGGAATATGGACGGTCAGCGGAACGACGCGGAGCGACGGCCCCGCCAGCATCATCACGGCATTGGTCGCTGTCACGCCGCAGCGTTCGGCGATGAATTCAGTCTGGCCGGGATGGGTATAACCGATGCCGTGGAGCGCAAATTTCGACACCGATCCGGTGACCAGCGCCGAACTCGCCTGATTGCGCGTCAGCCCGATCCCGGTTTCGAGGGCATGGAGCGCGCAGGTGGCGCCCGCGGCGGTGGGTGTGCCGGGGATCAGCGGCCCGCTGTCCTCCAGATGCCAGACGGGCAAGGCGTCGTCGAAGGCCCGCTGGACCTCGTCCATGTCGCCGACCCGAGCGATCGGCCCGTCCCAAACCGCGGCGATCGTCGCGGCGTCGCCGATTGCGACAAAGGGGGGCAAGTTGTTTTCACGCCGCGCCGCCCACGCGTGTGCGGTGACTTCGGGTCCGACACCGGCCGGGTCACCCAGGGTGACGGCGATCGGTTGTCGAAGATTGGCAAAAGACATTAGCTATATTCGATCACGGCATCCCGGCGCAGGTCACGCAGATAACGTTGAGCCCGCTTGTTGACCTTTTCTTCGAGCAGGCGCGCCTCGATCTGTTCAAGGTTCGGCGCCGTTGCCGTCTGCGGCATGTCGCGGCCGCACAGGACCAGAACGCTGATACCCTCGTTCACCGCGCCAAAGGGCTGGGTGGTTTGACCGATCTGCAAATTGATCAGCGTATTCTGCAAGGGAGCAGGCAGGGCCCGCATTTCGACATTGTCCCGCGATACCACATTGGCGCCAAGCCGCGCCGCGACCGCATCGGCCGCGCCGCAACCAGCAATGTTGCGCGTCGCTTCGGAGAACTGACCGGCCATTTCCGATGCCCGGGCCTGCGTCGTTCCGGCCGGGAAATCGAGCGATATTTGCTTGAGGCTGAGGATCGCATCGCGCGGATCGGCGGTCAGCACCTGGCGCCGGTCGATCATCAGCATGATCGATACGCCGCCCGGAACCTGAATGGGGCCGACCAACTGGCCGGGCTGCATCTGGACCGCCGCTTCGGCCATCGATGTCGGCAGCTGGCCGGGTTTTACCCAGCCCAGATCGCCCCCAACCACCGCGGTCGATGCTTCTGAAAACTGACGCGCATAAGCGGCAAAGCTGCCGCCCGCCTGGAGCGCCTGAATGATTTTCTGGGCGTTTTCGGTGACCGCTGCGACATTTTCGGGCGGCGCCGACAGATAGATTTCACCCAGATGAAATTCGTCCTGCCCCTTGGAATCATTCATCCGCTGAACCACCGATTCCACTTCGTCGGTGGACACGTTCGTCGTCGATTGAATGTTGCGCGACAGCAGCCGATCCCAGGCGAATTCGCCGCGGATCTGCTGCTTCACCGCCGCCGCGGACGATCCTTTCGAAACCAGATAGGCCGAAAATTGTTCGGGCGTCTGCTTGAAGCGGAGCGCGAGGCGGGCGAACTGATCGTTCACGACATTTTCGTCGATCGTGATGTCGGCGGCCTTGGCCTCTTGAATCTGCAACTTTTCGTCGATCAGATTGCTGAAGACCTGCTGGCGTAACCGCTGCAATTCTTCCGGTGGCAGCTCGACATTGTTGTTTGCGATCCGGATCAGCGACATGCGCTGCTCGATATCCGTCGCGGTGATGATCTCGCCGTTTACCGTCGCAGAGGGGCGATAGACGTTGCGCTTTGCATCGCCGAAAATCTGAACATTGCCCGGAATGTTAAGGCTGGTCGTCGGCACTTCGTCGTCGCCGACGGTCTGTGCCAGCACCGGCGTCATCCCGGCAGCGGCCACGGCGATCAGGCCGATCATGGTCGAAAATTTGGTCATCTTTACCCTATTCGAGAAAGTCCGCACGCTCCGTATCAGCGGATACGCCCGATGGTCCAGCGCAATCCGCCATCCGGGCTTGTTTGAAGCGTGCTTCTACGCCGCTGACGCTGAACCTAGTCTGAGCGATTCGTTCAGAACCCCAGATTACGGAAGGCGACACGGAAGGAGAAACTGTTACCACGCCGCGCATCACCGGTGTCGGCATAGTCGCGGCGCCACGTCAGCGCAATCGACAGGCAATCATCGTCATAGGCCAAGCCGAGACGATGGCGAATCGGTTCGAATCCGTCGGCGGTGCTGAGCGGATCGTCGCTCCGTTCGGTCAGGTCGACAATGGCCGAGCCAAAGACCGACCAGTATTGCGCCACCTTGATCCGCCCGCCGACGCGCGCTTCTTCGCGGTCCTGCAGCTCCTCTCCGAGCAACAGGATGTCACGGTTAAGCCGCGAATAGCCCAGCACGGCATAGGTTGAACGGCTACCAATCGTCGCGTCGAATTCGTTGCGACGGATCGCGAAGTTGTCCTTGTCGAGCCGGTAGCGGTGGGTCAGGCGCAGGAAATCGCGATAGGCAATCGTCGTTCGCCCGACGATGTCCGACGTGCGGCTGGTCAATCCAGTGCCGTCGGGGAACAGCGCGGGCTTGTCCGACAGGCGATAGCTTTGGCCGACGCTGCTGCTGATATTGAAACCGGGGCGGCTGTAGTTCCATTCGACGCCATAGGTGATGCGCGCGCCATCCTCGAACCGATCGTACCCGTTGAAGCGGTTGATCGCGAACAGATTGCTGTCTTCCAGATCAAACGCGCGCGAATCCTCGTTCGGGATGTCGAGGTTCTTGAGCGGCGGCGTGGCGACCAGCTGGACGCGGGGGGTCAAAGTCTGAGTGCCACCGGCAAATTCGCCAACGAACGGCCAGCGCATATCGGCGGCGACCGCAGCAATGCCGCGTGCCTGCCAACCCGACTTGCCGCGATACCCCGGGATTGCGGTGAGCAGATTCTCGTCGCTGTGATAGACGTCGCCGCGCACCAGCGCGGTCAGCGTAACCTCTTGCCCCAGCCGGGTCAGCCCGTGCAAATCCCAACGTGCGCCGGCAAAGGCGCGCTGCGTATCCTGACCCGCGGTGCGACCGATCGCCAGCGTGTTGAGCTGCAACTCGACCTGGCCGCCAAGTACCGGATCGGCGAAGCGCTGGCGATAATCGATGATCGGCAGCGCGATCGGCTGCTGCCCCTGTTCGTCGTTGCGGCGCAGCGTCTGCGTCGCCCAGCCGGCGATCGACAGGTAGCTGTTGCCGCCGATCCGCTCCAGCTCGAAGGTCGAGCGCAGCCGGTCGTCGCGGCTGATGTCATAGCGGCGCATGAACGTCCGGTCGGTCGCGATGCGGCCCGAATAGCTAAAGCTCCAGCGCGGATCGAACTGGAACTTGCCGGCGCTTTCCAGATAGCCGCGGAAGCGTTTGCGGCTGTCGGGGTCTTCGCCGGTCAATGGTACCAGCGAACCATAGGTCGCATAGCCATTGATGCGGAACGAACCGATGTCGGTGAGCGCGCGGAACTCGCCCTCCAGCATCGGCGCTGCGCCGGTGTAGAGATGCGGGGTGATCGTGATATCGCGGTCAGGCGCGAGGCGCAGATAATAGGGCACCGCGATTTCAAAGCCGTTGCTGCGGTCGAGCCGGATTTCGGGCACCAAAATGCCGCTGCCCGCTTCGCTGTTCGCCGGGTGACTAAGCCCGGGCAGCGGGATCAGCGGCAGGCCGAAAATCTCGACCCGCGCGCCTTTGTAGCGGATCTTGTTCTTCGCCCGGTCATAGGTGACGCGAACGGCGCGGATCTGCCAGCTCGGGTTTTTGGGACAGCCGTCGGCATCCTCGACCGGGCAGGCGGTGTAGGCGGCGTTCTCCAGCTCGATATTGCCATTCTCGAATCGCGTTCCCTTGATCGCGGCGAGCCGCGAGCCATTGTCGAGGACGACGAGCAGGTTTTCGACCACCCCGTCGCGCAAACTGTCGGTCAGTTCGATGCGGTCGCCATAGGCGGTGTCGCCTTCGGGATTTTTGATCGCGACATTGCCTTCCGCGAAAACCTGGCCGGTCTTGCGGTTCCACGTCACCTTGTCGGCGCGCATCGAAATTGCTTCGCGGTTCATCGCGACATTGCCCTCGGCCACGACAACTTCGGTTTCGCTGTCGTAATTGAGGTTGTCGGCGGCAAAGCCCACCTGATCCTCGGCGGCGACCGCGGGCGCGTCGGTCGTGACCGGTGCAATATCAGGCGTTTGCAGGTCGGGCTCGCCCGAGACGTCCTGGGCTGGCGGTGATTCGGCGGCCTGCTGCGCCGCGACGGGGCTGGCGAGCAGGGCGATGCTGCTCGCGGTGACCAGCCACAGCGGCTGCGCACGGCGCGTCTGTCGGAACAAAGCCCAGCTCATTTAATCACTTTGTCCCACTTATCGATCGCGTCCGCCCGGGTTGGACCGGCTGCTTTGTTTTTGCAACTCGCAAGCGAAACCCCTATCGGTCCCGCACGCTGCAATCAATCATCGCATGAGAGAGTTACCGAATGGACATTCACTTTGTCGCGCAAATCGATGCGTCTGCCGACGTCGTCGCGTTTCCGGTCCGCAAAGGCGAACTGAACGCCTTTGTCCAGGCGCTGGGCGAACCGCATGGCGAGCTGCTCAGCGGCGCTGCCGCGCAGGCGCGCTTTGAGGGCGCGGCGGGCGGGATTGCCGAAACCGCGGCGGTCGATGGCGGCCGTGTCCTCCGTTTGCTGCTGGTCGGGATCGGCGAAGGCACAGTGCATGACCTTGAACGCGCGGGCGGCGCGCTGACCGGACGGCTGCAAACCAGCGGCGCGTCTGCGGTCCATGTCGATTTCGCGAGCGCGGGCGCGGTCGAGGAAGAGGATGTGCTGGCGTTCGCAATGGGGGCAAAGCTGCGCAACTGGCGCATCGACACCTATCGCACCCGGCTCGCCGATAACGCCAAGCCCACCCTCAAGACGCTGACCATTGCGTCGCCGCACCGCGACCTGTCGATGCGCTGGGCCGTAAATGAAGCCATCGCCGACGGCGTCGCACTGACCCAGACTCTCGTCGCCGAGCCGCCGAACATCCTCTATCCCGAAAGCTTCGTCGAACGCTGCCAGCATCTGGCTGACCTTGGCGTCGAGCTCGAAGTGCTCGACGAACGGCAGATGAAGGCGCTCGGCATGGGCGCGCTGCTCGGCGTCGCGCAGGGCTCGACGCGACCGCCGCGGCTGCTCGCGATGCGCTGGAACGGCGGCAAAGACGGCGACAAGCCGGTGGTGTTCATCGGCAAGGGTGTGACATTCGACACCGGCGGCATCAGCCTGAAGCCCGGCCCCGGCATGGACATGATGAAATGGGACATGGGCGGCGCGGGTGCCGTCGCGGGCGCGATGAAGGCGATCGCCGGGCGCAAGGCGAAGGCGAACGTCGTCGGCGTCGTCGGCCTCGTCGAAAATATGCCCGACGGCAATGCGATGCGCCCCGGCGACATCGTCACCACCATGTCGGGCCAGACGGTCGAGGTGCTCAACACCGATGCCGAGGGGCGGCTGGTGCTGTGCGACGCGATCACCTGGGCGCAGAAGATGTATTCGCCCAAGGTCATCGTCGACCTTGCGACCCTGACCGGCGCGATGGTGATCTCGCTCGGCCATGAATATGCGGGCATTTTCGCCAATGACGAAAGCCTAGCGACCCAGCTGATCGCGGCGGGCGAGACCAGCAACAACAAGCTGTGGCGCTTCCCGCTCTCGGCCGCCTACGACAAGCTGATCGACAGCCCGATCGCCGACATGAAGAATATCGGCCCGCGTGAAGGCGGCTCGATCACCGCGGCGCAGTTCCTGAAACGCTATGTCGACGAGGGCGTCGCCTGGGCGCATCTCGACATCGCGGGTGTGGCATGGGCCGACAAGGACGGCGCAGTCTATGCCAAGGGCGCGACCGGCTATGGCGTCCGCCTGCTCGATCGCTACATCGCCGAAAATCACGAAGGTTAAGGGCAGGGGAGCATGGCGCGCGTCGACTTTTACCGGCTGACCCGCGACCCCGTCGAACGGGTGCTCCCCGCCATCGCGACGCGTATCCTGAGCGCGGGCGACCGCCTGCTGATCGTCGCCGCCCCGGCCATGCAGCGGCAGGCGATCGACGAAGCGCTGTGGACGCTCACCCCTGCGAGCTTTTTGCCGCACGGCGCCGCGGGTTCGCCCGATGAGGAGATCGAGCCGATCCTGATCTCGGGAACGCTCGACGCTGCGCCACCCAATCGCGCCCGACTGGTCGCGCTCGCCGATGGCGAATGGCGCGACGAAGCTTTGGGGTTCGAGCGCACCTTCCTGCTCTTCGACAACAGTCGTATTGACGACGCCCGCGCAACCTGGCGCAAGCTGAGCGCCGCCGAAGACGTCGAAACCCATTTCTGGAAACAGAACGATCGCGGCCGCTGGTCGGAGGGGCCGTGAGTGTGACTGACGTCACCGCACAAGGCTTACCGCGGTGGCATGGACGATGATGACCAGCAACAGGAGCCCATCATGACCAGAATTTCCTTCATCGCCTTGGCGGCCAGCGCGCTGCTGCTGTCCGCCTGCGGTTCCAAATCGGAATCCGAAGTCGCCAGCGGCACCTACACCGACCCCGAAACCGGCAAGACCGCCGACTATAAAGTCACCGCCAGCGACGATGGCGAGATGAGCAATGTTACAATCAAAACGGACGATGGCGAGATGCAGTTCGGCGGCGGCGCCGCAAATGCCAAACTCCCCGCGGGCTTCACTGCCTATCCCGGCTCGAAGCTGACCGGCGGTTTCGCCGCCAGCGGCACCGACGGCACCGGCGGCATGGCCAGCTTCGAAGTGAACGCGAAGGCCGCCGACGTGATCGCCCATTTCCGCAAACAGGCGGAGGCCGCGGGCATGAAGGTGACGAGCGAAATCAAGTCCGGCGATACCGCGATCATTGGCGCCGAAAAACCCGGCGATACCAAAACGGGCGTTCAGATCACCGCGACGCAACAAGACGCGCAGGTTATTGGGACGATCACATACGGCAGCGGCAGCTGACCGGCCGCAGCGCTAGCCCACGCTCCCGCCTTGCAGTGCAGCAAAAGCGCGGCTAGAGGCGCGCGCATCGCAAACCATAACAAAGCAGGAGCTTCCCCCATGGCGGTCACTCGCACCTTTTCGATTATCAAGCCCGACGCCACGCGCCGCAACCTGACCGGCGCCGTCACCAAGATGCTGGAAGACGCCGGTCTGCGCGTCGTCGCCTCGAAGCGCATCCACATGAGCCGCGAACAGGCCGAAGGCTTTTACGCGGTCCACAAGGAACGCCCCTTCTTCGGCGAACTCGTCGATTTCATGATCAGCGGCCCGGTCGTCGTCCAGGTGCTGGAAGGCGAAGACGCCATGCAGCGCAATCGCGACATCATGGGTGCCACCAACCCCAAGGACGCAGCGCCGGGCACGATCCGCAAGGAACTGGCCGAAAGCATCGAGGCGAACACCGTGCACGGCAGCGACAGCGACGAAAATGCGGCGATCGAGATCGCCTATTTCTTCAAGCCCGAAGAAATCGTCGGCTAAGCATCCGGCACCTCACGTCAAGCGAAAGGCCCGCGGACTGCTTCGCGGGCCTTTTTCGTACCTAGCGTCCGATCTGGTTCAGCGTCGCCCGCCGACAATTGTCGCCGCTGATCGCGAAATCGACCAGCCGGAGGCCTGGCTTCGACCCGCCCGGCGCCATGAACAGCGTCAGCGCGCAATATTCAAAATCACCAACCTCATATTCGACGTTGCCGGTTTTCAGCTGCTGAACGATAAGCTGGCGCGTATCATAGCTCGATTCATAATCGAACGCCTTGGTTGTGCCGACCTGGCGCACGGCAGCCGGGCGGCCCCAGAATTTGATGACTTCGGCCTCCGTCCAGCCCGCCATGCTGCCGAAGATCGCCTGCTGCAACCGCGTCTTGCCCCTGAAATTCGGACGAATGCGCGCCATGAAATCGCGTTCGCCGGTCTGGTCCGCCAAGGCCAACTCGCCCATCGCAATATAGCCGTCGAGCTGGCCTCTCAGAATAACGAGCATCTCGTCGACCCTCTGCTTCACCGCGCGTATTTCTTCCTCCGATTGCTGCCGGAGCGGCGGTGGGGTGGCATCCGTCCAGAAGGTCGACCAGGTCAGCTCTTCGAGCGGTGACGACAAGGCGAAATTGCCGATGGGCAACAGCCCGAGATCGACCATCGGATCATAGGATTTGTCGCGGGCGGCCTTTTCCGTCGCGGCAACGATTGCCTGGCGGTCGCAGGCAATGGTGTTCACGCGGCTCAGCCATCCGTCCGGTGGCACGTCGAACCAGCCGGTTCCCTGGCGAGAATACTCCTTTCGATGGTCGCGGAAAATCGAATCGACTGTCACGATCTGCATCCGGTGCCGCGCGCAATCGGCGGCGACGCGATAATTGCTGTACCGCGGTTTCAAGGCCGATTCGAATACTTGCATCACCTCGACAAAGGCCACTTCGGTATTCTCGAACGGCGCCGGCGGCAGATCGTCCTGCTGTGGCGGCTTCCCTGGAACGGGAACACCGGTCAGCGATACATCAGTGCGCAACGCGACATCGCTATAGTCGGCAAAATAGATCGACCGATCGCCCTTCGTTTCGACGCTGTCGATCATCGCCCATTCACCAGCCTGTGCTGGGGCGCTCTGCAGCGCCGCGAGCATCATGATGGGGGCAAACGCGATGCGCATGGACGGGGAGGCTTTCACCGTTGAGAGAAGGCTGACCCTAGATCGTCATGAGGCGTGCTCAATCACCGATAAGCACTGGTACGCCGACTATGGCTACCGACGGACCGGCCCGGGATATTGGTGCTAGAAGTCGTCAGCCGCGCCCATCAGCCCCGCCAACTTCTTTGGCGCCACCGCCAGCCAGCTCTTGCGCAGCCATTCGCCGATCGCATCCCAGTCGGTATCGCCCAAGTCGAGCCGGATACCGACCCAGCCATCGCCGAAATAGGCGGGGCGGTAATAGCGGTCTTCGTCCATCTCGATCAGCGCCGCCTGTTCGTCGGCGCCGCTGATCTTGACCAGCAGCGCGATCTTTCCGTCGCCGTGGTGATCCTGGGTGAAATAGGCGAATTTCTTTCCCTTCACGATGCCGAAGCAGGGCATGCCGTGCGAGGTGACCTCGTCGGCTTCGGGCAGCGCCATCGCGAGATCGCGGACACGGCCCAGCAGATAGTCGGGGCTGCGTTCGCGCGTGACGAACGCCGCGAGTGTTGCGGGATACAGCTGATGCTCGGCAATCCGCACCCGCGCGCTCAGCGTTTCGACGGTATCGCCGGGCAGGATGGCAACGGGCGTTTGCGCCAGCACCGGGCCGTCATCGACCCCGGGGGTGACGATATGGACGCTGCACCCGCCAAACCGGTCGCCCGCGTCGATTGCCCGCTGATGGGTGTCGAGTCCCTTGTACAGCGGCAGCAGGCTGGGGTGGATGTTGAGCATCTTGCCCTGCCATTTTGCGACGAAATCGTCGCTCAGGATCCGCATATAGCCCGCGAGCGCGACGAAATCGGCTTTGGCCGCACGGAGTTCGGCATCGACCAGCGCGTCGAACGCGTCGCGGTCCATCCCCTTGTGCGTGCGCGCCCACGTCGCGACGCCCTCGGCTTCGGCGATGGCGAGACCCGGCGCGTCGGGATTGTTGCTGGCGACGAGCACCAGTTCATAGGGACAATCGGCGGCTTTCGCGGCGTAGAGCAGCGCCGCCATATTGGTCCCAGCGCCGGAGATCAGGACCGCGACCTTGGCTTTCACTTGTTCCTCCCCGGAACGGGGAGGGGGACCGCCCGAAGGGTGGTGGAGGGGTCGGGACGGTGCATCATGACGAGAGGTTTCGACCCCTCCGTCAGCCCTGCGGGCTGCCACCTCCCCGTTCCGGGGAGGATTTCACGCCCCATGCGTCGCGCTCCACGCGCCCATCGCGCTCCACGTCTCTGCGCTGCCGGTCACGGTGCAGCCCTTGGCGCCCGCCGCGATATGGCCGATCCGATACACCGTCTCACCCGCCGCTTCGAGCGCCTCCGTCACATCGGCAACATCGCCCTCGGCCACAACAACCGCCATCCCGATCCCGCAATTGAACGTGCGCGCCATTTCCTCGGGCTCGATATTGCCCTGCGCCTGCAAAAACGCCATCAGCCGCGGCTGCTCCCACGCATCGGCATCGACAAAAGCGTGCAGCGTTTTCGGCAAGATGCGCGGGATATTTTCGAGCAGCCCGCCGCCGGTGATATGCGCCAGCGCGTGGATCTTGCCGGTCTTCACCAGCGGGAGCAGGCTTTTTACATAGATGCGCGTCGGCGCCATCAGCGCGTCGATCAGCAGGATAGTCTGGTCGAACAGCGCCGGGCGATCGAGTTTCCACCCCTTGTCCGCCGCCAGCCGCCGCACGAGCGAGAAGCCGTTCGAATGCACGCCCGACGAAGCGAGGCCGAGAATGACGTCGCCCGCCGCGACCTTGTCGGCGGTCAGTACCTGATCGCGCTCCACAGCGCCGACACAGAAACCCGCAAGGTCATAATCGCCTTCCGAATACATCCCCGGCATTTCGGCGGTTTCGCCGCCGATCAGCGCGCAACCGGCCTGTTTGCAACCCTCGGCAATGCTCGCGACCACTTGCGTGGCGACGTCGTTATCGAGCTTCGCTGTCGCGTAATAATCGAGGAAAAACAGCGGCTCGGCGCCCTGCACGATCAGGTCGTTGACGCACATCGCGACTAGGTCGATCCCGACCCCGTCATGACGACCCGATTCGATCGCCAATTTAAGCTTTGTACCAACGCCATCGTTCGCGGCGACGAGCAGAGGATCCTTGAATCCCGCCGCCTTCAGGTCGAAAAAACCGCCGAAACCGCCGAGGTCGGCGTCGGCGCCGGGGCGGCGCGTCGCACGGGCGAGCGGGGCGATGGCACGGACCAGCGCATTGCCGGTCTCGATCGATACGCCGGCCTGCGCATAAGTGTAGGAGCCGGGTTGGTTGTGCTTGGAATCCATGGCCAGCGCGACTAACGACTCTGGCCACGAAATGCCACGATTTCCTTGTCCGGCATCGAGCTTTTGGGCAGAGCATAGAGAAGATATGATTTCGGCTGCCTTTCCCCGCATCGCCCCGAGCTTTTCCCTGCGCTCCTTGGCGTCTCGCGACCGGCGCTGGCTCGTGCTGTTCGGCTTATTCTTTGCGATCCTCCTCGTCGGCGTCGTTGATGGCCAGATAACCCGCGGCAATCGCGGCATCACCCCGATTAACAGCAGCGGCGATTTTCTCGCCAGCGGCATTATGGTCGATGTCACCGGCGACAATGCCGACGACGCACGAACCAAAGGCTGGCGCGAGGCGCAGCGCAAAGGCTGGACCCAGCTCTATCGCAAGCTCAACGGCAGCGACGGCCCCGCGCTCGGCGATTCGGTGCTCGACGGCATCGTCACAGCGATCGTCGTCGAACAGGAACAGATCGGCCCGCGCCGCTATGTCGCGCGCCTCGGTGTTCAGTTCGACCGCGTTCGTGCCGGACAGATTTTGGGGGTCAGCGGCCGGACGCTGCGCTCACCGCCGCTGCTCGTCATCCCCGTCTATTCGATCGACGGTATTCCGCAGGTGTTCGAACAGCGCAGCGCGTGGCAGCGCGCCTGGGCCGAATATAACACCGGGCAAAGCGCGATCGACTATGTCCGTACCGCGGGTACTGGCGCGGACACCTTGCTGCTCAATGCGGGCCAGACCGGGCGCCGCAGCCGCGTGTGGTGGCGGGTCATTCTCGACCAATATGGCGCCGCCGACGTGCTGACGCCGATCGCGCGGGTCGAGTACAGCTATCCCGGCGGGCCGATCAGGGGTCATTTCACCGCGCGCTTCGGCCCCGACAACAAGCTGATCTCCAGCTTCACGATGACCGGCCCCAGCCCCGCGGCGCTGCCCGACATGATGGAAAAGGCGGTTGCGCGGATGGACCGTATCTATATCGACGCCTTGGCGGCGGGCGTGCTGAAAACCGATACATATCTTGTTCTGGAAAAGCCCGTCGAACGCGAAGACCTGCCCGAAGAGATCGCAGCCACCGACGAGGATGTGCTGCCCAGCGAAACCGACAGCAGCGTTCCGATCACGGCCTCCGCGGGCGTGCAGAGCTTCACCGTCCAGTACAGCTCGCCCGACGTCGAATCGGTCACTGCGACCGAACGCGCCGTTGGCGGCATCGCGGGCGTCCAGTCGGCATCGACCACCAGTCTCGCGCTCGGCGGCACATCGGTGATGCGCGTGACCTTCCGCGGCGACATCGCGGCGCTCAGCGCGGCGCTCGTGGCGCGGGGTTACAAGGTGCAGGAGGGCGGCAGCACGCTGCGGATCAGCCGCTGATGGCACGGACCACCAGCCAGATCGCACTGCCGCTCGACTGGAGCGCCGGAGGCAGCAACGACGCTCCATTGGTTATCGGGACCAGCAATGCTGATGCAATCCGCTATCTGCGCCATGTCGCGACCTGGCCGGTGCGGACCGCGATACTCACCGGGCCGCGCGGATCGGGGCGCAGCCTGATCGGACGGCTGTTTGCTGCCGAAACCGGCGGGCGGGTGATCGACGGGCATGACAGCGTCTCCGAAGAAGAGATTTTTCACGCCTGGAACGCCGCGCAATCGTCGAACATCCCGCTGCTGATCATCGCCGACGCGCCGCCGTCCGAATGGGGCATTGCATTGCCCGATCTGGCGTCGCGACTGCGCGCGGTGCCGGTCCTCACGATCGCCGAGCCCGACGACTGCCTGGCCCGCGACCTGATCGAGACGCTGTTCGCGCAGCGCGGTGTTGCGCTGGCGCCCGAAGTTGCCGCCTATATCGTGCCGCGGATGGAGCGCAGCTATGCGATGCTCCACCGCATCGTCGCGGCGCTCGACGCCGCCTCGCTCGAACAGGGGCGGCGCGTCGGCATCCGTCTTACGCGTGAAACATTACTGTCACAGGGGCTGATCGATCCCGATCTGCTTGAACGACAGGACCATGACGTATGACGCTCTCCGGACAGCCCCTTCGCGCCGATAACGAGGCGACGTCCAGGCTCCCGTCCCTCGGCCCCGAACGCTTTTTCAACCGGGAACTCAGCTGGCTGGCATTCAACCGACGGGTCATGGAGGAGGCGCGCAACACCGCGCATCCCTTGCTCGAACGCCTCCGCTTCCTGTCTATTTCGGGCAGCAACCTCGACGAATTTTTCATGGTCCGCGTCGCGGGCTTGAAGGGCCAGCAGTTGCAGGGGATCGACGATCCCTCCGCCGACGGCCGCTCGCCCAGCCAGCAGCTGGCCGAGATTGAGGCCGAGGTGAACCGGCTGGTCGATCAGCAACAGAGCGAGTGGCAGCGTCTCCACAAATTGCTCGCCGAACAGGGCATCGTCGTCCACGGCACCGGCTCAGATCGAGAGCCGCTGCGCGCGGCGCTGCGCCAGTATTTCATCGACCAGATTTTTCCGATCCTGACCCCGCAGGTTCTCGATCCGGCGCATCCCTTTCCCTTCATTCCCAATCGCGGACTGGGAATTATTTTCGACTTGCAGCGCAAGGCAACGGGCGAGACGGTGCGCGAACTGGTCCTGATCCCAGCGGCACTGCCGCGTTTTGTCGCGGTGCCGGGGCAGGCGCAGGCCTTTGTGCCGATCGAATATCTGATCGAGATTTTCGGCGATCTGCTGTTTCCTGGCTTCACCATCCGCTCGCTCGGCGTGTTTCGCATCATTCGCGACAGCGATATCGAACTTGAAGAAGAGGCGGAAGATCTGGTGCGCCTGTTTCGCACCGCGATCCGCCGCCGCCGCCGCGGCCGCGTCATCCTGCTCGAACTCGAAGCCGACATGCCCGGCGAGATTGCCGAAGTGCTCAATGCCGATATTCAGGGGCATGAGGCGATTGTTGCCAAGATCGGCGGCTTCGTCGGGCTCGCGGCGCTGTCGGCGCTGGTCGATGTCGATCGTCCCGACCTGAAATTCCCTGCTTATTCGGCGCGTTTCCCCGAACGCATTCGCGAACATGGCGGCGACTGTTTTGCGGCGATCCGCAGCAAGGACATATTGGTCCACCATCCTTACGAAAGTTTCGAGGTCGTCCTCGCCTTCCTGCGTCAGGCAGCGGCTGATCCCGATGTCGTCGCGATCAAGCAGACGCTCTACCGCGCCGGCGACCAGTCGCCCGTCATCCGCGCGCTGATCGAGGCGGCCGAGGCGGGCAAGTCGGTAACCGCGGTGGTCGAGCTGAAGGCGCGCTTCGACGAGGAGCAGAATCTGCTCTGGGCGAACCAGCTCGAACGCGCCGGGGTGCAGGTCGTTTATGGCTTTATCGAGTGGAAGACGCACGCCAAGATTTCGATGGTCGTACGCCGTGAAGGGCAGGGCTATCGCACCTATTGCCACTTCGGCACCGGCAATTACCACCCGGTCACCGCGCGCATCTATACCGATCTCAGCTTCTTCACTGCCGATCCGCGTGCCGGGCGCGATGCGGCGCAGCTGTTCAACTATATCACCGGCTATGTTGAGCCCGAACGGCTCGACATGATCACCATGTCGCCGCTCAACATGCGCGCGCATCTGTGCGACCTGATCGACGCCGAAATCGTTGCGGCCAAGGCGGGGCAGCCGTCGGGTGTGTGGGCGAAAATGAACAGCCTGGTCGATCCCGACATCATCGACAAATTATATGAGGCGAGCGTTGCGGGCGTGCCGGTCGAGCTGATCGTGCGGGGCATCTGCTGCCTGCGTCCCGACGTCTCCGGCCTGTCGGAAACGATCCGCGTCAAATCGGTGGTTGGGCGATTCCTGGAGCATAGCCGCGTATGGGCCTTCGCCAACGGCGCGTCGCTCCCGCATCAGCGCGCCAAGCTGTACATAAGCAGCGCCGACTGGATGCCGCGCAATTTCGATCGCCGCGTCGAATATATGATCCCGATCGAAAATCCGACTGTGCACGACCAGATTCTGGATCAAGTGCTGGTTGCGAACCTGATCGACAATGAACAAAGCTGGGTGCTGCAATCCGACGGCACTTATATCCGGACAAGTTCGGGCGATAAACCTTTTAACTTGCACCATTATTTCATGAACAACCCGTCGTTGTCGGGTCGCGGGACGGCGCTCCACAAGCGCCAGGATGTCCCGACCCTCGCCTTCGACATGCGCGATGATTGACGCCTTGGGCTTGCTGCGAACTTCAAAACAGGCGGTCCATCGCTCTGCCGTCATCGACATCGGATCGAACTCGGTCCGCCTCGTCGTTTATGAAGGACCGGCGCGCGCGCCCGCGGTGATCTTCAATGAAAAGGTCGCAGCCGGATTGGGCCGCGGGCTTGCAATTGATGGCCGGATCGCCAGCGAGGACGCGATGCGCGGGCTGATGGCGCTGCGCCGCTACGCGCTGCTAGCCAAACATATGGAGGTCAAAAACCTGCAATGCGTCGCTACCGCGGCGGTGCGCGACGCGGAAAACGGCCCCGAGTTTATCGCCGCCGCAGCGGAAGCTGGTTTGAAAATCCGCCTTTTGTCAGGCGAAGAAGAGGCGGAAGCTGCCGGGTACGGTGTGCTGTCGGCGATCCCCGATGCCCATGGCATTGCGGTCGACCTCGGCGGCGGCAGCCTGGAACTGGCGGAGGTGGCAAACGGTCAGGTCGGACGCCGCGCGTCCTTCCCTCTCGGCGTGCTACGCCTGCCGGCGCTGCGCCAGGAAGGACAGCAGGCATTCGAGCGCGCGGTGCGCAAGATGCTGCGTACAGCGGGCTGGCCCGACGGGATGACAGGGCTGCCGCTCTATCTGGTCGGCGGATCGTGGCGTGCGCTGTCCCGCCTTGATCTGGAACTGACGCAGGATCCGCTCGCGGTGCTTGATCAGCACAGCCTGCCGCGCGCGGCGCTGCGGCGGCTCGTCCGCGCCACCAACCGGCTGACTTTCGAAGAATTGCGCGCGATCCCCGGCATGGCGTCGAACCGCGCCGCTGCCTTGCCCGATGCGGCGGCATTGCTCGCGGCGCTCGTTAACATCCTCAATGTTCCCGAAATGACCGTGTCGTCGTCGGGGCTGCGCGAAGGCCTGCTTTATCAGGCGCTCGATGCGGAAACACGCGCGCAGGATCCGCTGATCGTTGCTGCCGAATTCGAGGGTCGCCGCCTCGCGCGCTTCGCGCCGCACGGCCGCGCGATCACCGAATGGATCGCGCCATTGTTTACGGGTGAGGCGCCTGCGGACAGCCGCGTCCGGCTCGCCGCCAGCCTGCTCAGCGACGTCGCCTGGTCGGCCAATCCTGATTTTCGCGCTGAACGCGGCACCGAGATCGGATTGCACGGCAACTGGCGCGGTATCGATATTCCAGGCCGCATCCTGCTCGCGCGCGCGCTGCACGCGGGCTTTGGCGGCGCCGACAGCGATTTCCCGGACATGGGGCCGCTGGTCAGCGCGGAGCGGCTGGCGCGGGCGCGCCAATGGGGGCTGGCAATCCGGCTGGCGCAGCGGCTAACCGGCGGGGTCGAGGCGCCGCTGAAGGCCAGCCATATCGCGCTGATTGACGGCAAGCTGCGGCTCAGTCTGGATCATGGGTGGCATCATCTGGCGGGCGAATCGGTTGAGCGCCGCCTGCGCTCGCTGGCGCAGGCGCTGGAGACGAAGCCTGAGTTGGTGATGCTTTAGATCGTGGCGCGTAATATCTGAACCGTTCGCCCTGAGCCTGTCGAAGGGCCGTTCTTTTCTTCGACGTAGCCAAGAAAGAGCGATGCTTCGACAAGCTCAGCACAAACGGATTGGGGTAGCGAAACGATCTTCTAAAAACGCCTAATCCGCGCTGGCCGTCGCCGCGTCGATCTCGCTCATCACCAGCTTGCCGTGTTTGACGGCAAAGCCCATCCGGCCTTCGACCAGATTGAGCGCGGCAAAGCCGAACACATCGTAGCGCCAGCCCTGCAACATCGCGATGCCCTCACGCCCACCGGCCGCCAGCGCCTCCAGTTCATCGCTGCGTGCGATCAGGCGCGATGCGACGTTGAGTTCGCGGGCGCGAATTTTCAGTAGGAGCTTCAACAGGTCGGCGACCAGCGCGCCTTCTTTGCCCAGCCCGGGGCCGCGCGGGGCGCGGTCGGGCATGTCGTCTTTGTCCAGCGGTTTGGCATTGGCAATCGCGTCCATCAACCGCCCGCCGATGTCGTTGCTGCGCCAGGTCGCCGACAGACCGCGGACGCGGCCCAGGCCATCCTGATCCTTGGGCGGATGCGCGGCGAGGTCGGCAAGTGTCTCGTCCTTCACAATGCGCCCGCGCGGCAGGTTTTTTGACCGCGCCTCGCGCTCGCGCCACGCTGCCAGCGCCTTCAAGCGGCCCAGCACGTCGGGTTTGCGCGACGGGATCTTGATCCGGTGCCAGGCGTTTTCGGGATCGAGGTTGTAATTCGACGGATCGGCCAGCTTTTCCATTTCCTCGTCCAGCCAATGACCGCGCCCGGTCTTCACCAGCTTGTCGAGCATCATCGGGAAAATCTTGGCCAAATGGGTCACGTCGCCGACCGCATAGTCGATCTGGCGCTTGTCGAGCGGGCGGCGGCTCCAGTCGGTGAAGCGGGCACCCTTGTCGAGTTGCAGCCCGATCCACGCCTCGACCAGGTTCGAATAGCCCACCTGTTCAGCCTGACCGATCGCCATCTGGCCGATCTGGGTGTCGAATATCGGATGCGGGGTCTTGCCGGTCAGGTTGAAGATGATTTCGACATCCTGCCCGCCCGCGTGAAAGACTTTCAGCATATCCTCATTATCAACGAGCAGGTCGAGTAGCGGCTTCAGGTCCATGCCCGGCGCCAGCGGATCGATCGCCGCGGCATGTTCGCGGTCGGCCACCTGGATCAGGCACAGTTCTGGCCAGAAGGTGTTTTCGCGCATGAATTCGGTATCGACGGCGATGAAATCGCTGTTCCGAATTAGGTCGCAGAAAGCGGCGAGCGCGGCGTTGGTTTCTATCAACGGATGGACTTGCATAGCGCGCCTATACAGCTAGTTGAAAGGAACGGGCAGGAAAAATTGCCCGCGCTCTTCGGGTCGCGGAACCGGAATACCGGTCAGGGGAAAACGAAGGGGTTTGGGGCATGATGTGGATCGGTTGGGCGCTCGCAGCGCTCGGTTTTGCGCTGCTCGTCGGGCAATATGCGGCGGGGCAAGCGGACATTTTCGTCTCGATCGCCAATCCGCGGCCGCTCGACGAAGAATCGATGGTCGTGGCGCTGAAAGGTTGGGGCTTTGCAGCGCAAGCGGCGCAGCCGTTTGTCACGCCCGAATCCGACCACGGCCTGTGCGATGTCCGCGTCTTCGCGACTCGCCGCCAGATGCTGATCGCGATCGCCACCTTCGGCTTTCTGCGCCCGGTCACCGTAGCGTGGCGCGCCCACGCGGGTATCCTGCCGCTGGGAGACGCCTGATGCCGCTGGTACGAATCGGCGAAGAAGGACGGTGGACCAATTACCACGGCACCGGCACGTGCGAAGCGGCGACGCGCTTTGCGCTGCGCAGCGGCGATGCGCCGCGCGGGCGCGACGAGATCGCGATTGCCGCGAAGTCGGTGCGGGACTGGCTGGTCGAAGCCGCTGCGGCAAAGCGACGCGTCCGTCCGCTCGGCGCGGGCTGGTCGCCGTCGAACGTCAATATCGCTTCGCAATGCTGGCTGCTCCACACCCGGCGTTACAACCGATGTTTCCGTATCGATGCCGCCGATGTGCGTCCCGGCATTGACGCCAGCGGGCTGATGCTGGTCGAGGCAGGGGCGCTGGTCGATGAAGTGTCGGACAAGTTGGAGGCGCAAGGGCGCTCGCTGTGGACCAGCGGCGCGGGAAATGGCCAGACCTTTGCTGGGGCCGCGGCGACGGGCACCCACGGCTCGATGATAGCCAGCGGCGGTATTCAGGATCATATTCGCGCGGTGCAGATCGTGACGCCCGCCGGTGTCCACTGGATCGAGCCCGCTTCCGGGCTGATGAGCGATGCCTTTGTTGCCGCCACGGGCTCCGTCTTGCTCCGCGACGACGAGGTGTTTGCCGCGGCGCAGTTGCCGGTCGGCGCGCTTGGTGTCGTTACGGCGCTGGTTGTCGACAGCGTACCGAAATTCCTGGTCCGTCCGATCCAGAATCTGCGCAAGGTCGATCGCGCCGCACTCGACTGGCTGGCAGCGGGGGACTTTCGCCGCTTTTCGGCGGCCTATGCGCTCGATCAGGAGCCCGATTTTGTCCAGATGATCGTCAATCCCTATAAACCATTCAAGCGTCCCGCGATGCTGCGCTTCCTCTATCGCAAGCCATGGCGCGATGAATATCCGCGCGCCACGCCGGGGCAGCTGGGCGCGGGCTATGACGCGCTCAGCCTGCTCGGACGGTTGCTCGACGATTATCCGTGGGCGCGCGGCGCGCTGCTGCAATTTGCGATGAAACAGGGCTATGCCAGCGGCCCCGATGTCGATGCGCCGCCGGTGTACGGCAGCTGGGGGGAGGGGCTCGACACGCACCGCCCGCTGGCCGATCTGTTCAATGCGTCGGTGACGATCGACCGCGCTGATCTGGCGCGCGCGTTCGAGCTGATCTGCGCCGTTTATGCGCGCCACGGCGGGTCGACCGTCGTCACCGTGCGCTTCATGGCGCGCGCCGAAGGGCTGCTGGCGCCCGCGCGTTTCCCGCACAATGCGGTGATCGATTTCGATGGTCCTCGCAGTGCGCGCACCGCCGACGCTTATGCGCGCGTCGTCGAGCGGCTCGATGCCGAGGGGATCGCCTTCACGCGCCACTGGGCCAAAAGCTGCCGCCTCGACGCGGCGCGTGTCGCTGCCGATTATGGTGAGGATTTCCGCCGCTGGCGCGCGGCGCGCGACCGGCTGCTGCCCGATCCGGCGCACCGGGCGCTGTTCGGCAGCGCGGTGCTCGACGGGTTGGGACTGACGTGTTGATTTGGCCTTCATCCTTGACAAATGGACCGCCGCGCTGCCTTAGGCGCGGCCATATCGGCGCATGTTTTCCTGCGCTCCCAGACATTGAAAGACAATCAAATGCACGCCTATCGCACCCATAATTGCGGCCAGCTTCGCGCCGAACAGGTCGGCCAGTCGGTCCGCGTCTCGGGCTGGGTGCATCGCAAGCGCGATCATGGCGGGCTGCTGTTTGTCGATTTGCGCGACCATTATGGCCTGACGCAAATCGTCGCCGACAGCAGCGATCCGGCGTTCGCGATCCTTGACGGCCTGCGCGCCGAAAGCGTGGTGACGATCACCGGGGATGTCGTCGCCCGCTCGACCGAAACGGTCAACGCCAACCTGCCGACGGGCGAAATCGAAGTGCGCGCGCGCGACGTCACCGTTCAGTCGGCGGCAATCGAACTCCCGATGCCGGTCGCCGGCGAGCAGGATTATCCCGAGGATATTCGCCTGAAATACCGCTTCCTCGACCTGCGCCGCGAGCGCCTCCACGCCAACATCATGCTGCGCTCGAACGTGATCGCGTCCTTGCGCCGCCGTATGGTCGCTCAGGGTTTCACCGAATATCAGACCCCGATCCTGACCGCTTCGTCGCCCGAGGGCGCGCGCGATTATCTGGTGCCGAGCCGTGTCCACCCCGGCAAATTCTATGCGCTGCCGCAGGCGCCGCAGATGTTCAAGCAGTTGCTGATGGTCGCGGGCTTCGATCGCTATTTCCAGATCGCGCCCTGTTTCCGTGATGAAGATGCGCGCGCCGACCGCTCGCCTGGTGAATTCTACCAGCTCGACTTCGAAATGAGCTTCGTCACCCAGGACGACGTCTTCAACGCGATCGAGCCCGTCCTCGCTGGCGTGTTCGAGGAATTTGCCAACGGCAAGTCGGTGACCCCGGCGGGCTCGTTCCCGCGCATTCCGTATCGCGAGTCGATGCTGAAGTACGGCAATGACAAGCCGGATCTGCGGAACCCGCTGATCATCACCGACGTCTCTTCGCACTTCATCGGTTCGGGCTTCGGCCGCTTCGCCGACATCGTCGCGGCGGGCGACGTCGTGCGGGCGATCCCGGCCCCGAACACAGCCGAGAAGAGCCGCAAGTTCTTTGATGACATGAACAGCTGGGCGCAGGGCGAGGGCTTCGCCGGACTCGGCTATGCGACGCGCAAGGGCGGCGAATGGGGCGGCCCGATCGCCAAGAACCATGGTCCGGAAAAGATGGACGCGCTCGCCGCCGAGCTCGGCATCGGTCCCGACGACGGGCTGTTCTTTGCCGCGGGCAAGGAAGCAACCGCGGCGAAACTCGCGGGCTTTGCGCGCACCCGCGTCGCCGAGCAGCTCGACCTGATCGACCCGAACAAGTTCGAAATGTGCTGGATCGTCGATTTCCCGATGTTCGAGGCCGACGAAGACACCGGCAAGATCGATTTCAGCCATAACCCCTTCTCGATGCCGCAGGGGGAGCTCGAGGCGCTCGAAACCAAAGATCCCCTCGACATCCTCGCGTGGCAATATGACATCGTCTGCAATGGGGTCGAACTGTCGTCGGGGGCGATCCGCAACCATCGCCCCGACATCATGTACAAGGCGTTCGAAATCGCGGGTTACAGTCAAGCCGATGTCGATGCGAACTTCAGCGGGATGATCAACGCCTTCAAATATGGCGCGCCGCCGCATGGCGGTTCGGCTCCCGGTGTCGACCGCATCGTGATGCTGCTCGCGGACGAACCGAACATCCGCGAAGTGGTGGTCTTTCCGATGAACCAGAAGGCCGAGGATCTGATGATGAACGCCCCGGCGCCGGTCAGCGACAAGCAGCTCAAGGAACTCGGCATCCGCATCGTGGACGGCCCGAAAGGCTGAGCGTGAACGAAGCGCCGCGCGAGCACCGGCTGGAAACGCCGCACGGCGAAATCTGCTGGTTCGAATGGGGTGAGCCGTCGGAGCGCCCGTCGCTGCTGTTGCTGCACGCGACGGGGTTTCACGCGCGGTTATGGGATCAGGTCGTCGCGGCGCTGCCTTCCGGCACGCACGTTATCGCCCCCGATCAACTTGGCCATGGCCGCAGCGCCAAGCCCGCCTCGCTGTCCGACTGGGCGATCACCGCTGACGCGCTGCTGCCGCTGGTCGACCGCTTCGCAGACAAGCCGCTCGTCGGGTGCGGGCACAGCATGGGCGGTTACGTCCTGACCCGGCTCGCCGCCGAGCGGCCCAATGGCTTTGCGCACATCTTCCTGATCGATCCGGTCATCATGCCGCCTGAGTTTTACATCGGTGCGGACGATGCACCCGTCCCCGATCCGGGCGAACATCCCGTGGCGCGGCGGCGTAGCCGTTGGGACGGCTGGGCAGCGATGAATGCGCATTTTGCTTCGCGCCCGCCCTATGCGCATTGGCAACCCCAGGTGCTTGCGGACTATTGTCGTTTCGGTCTGCTCGGCGCCGCGGATGGCGCAGGCTGGGAGCTTGCCTGTCCGCCCGCCCTCGAAGCATCGGTGTATCAAAATGCGCTGCGCACCAATCCGCACGCGTGGTTCGCTCGCATCACCGCGCTGGTCAGCGTGATCCGCGCGAAATCGGGCGAACGCGCGGGCAATCTCGATTTCTCGGTCAGCCCGACCTGGCCCGGCCTTGGCGCTGCGCTGGGCGCCGTGCGCGACGAGCAATGGGCTGACCAGAGCCATTTCATCCCGATGGAAGCGCCGCGGCGGCTTGCCGACCTGATCGCCACGGAATTTTGACCCTGGTGCTTTCCGCGGCTTTGACAGCTGTCGGCGGCTGCGATAGCCGGGCGAGAGGTGGACGATGGGGGCCATGATGATCGACGGACGATGGGTTATTGGCGCCGCTCTTTTGGCGCTCGCGGCCCCCGCGACCGCGGAAACCCTGCCGATCCAAGCCGCCGATCCCGCAGCTGTCGATGTCACCGACCTGCTCCGAATTTCGGTCGAGCGGTTCGAGGGGGAGGATGGCACGGCGTTTGCGCAAGCGCTCGAAGCCGAACTGGCCGATGCGAGCTTTCGCGGCGGTCCTTTTTACCGGGTCGTTGCGCATGAGTCGGGGGCACCGACTGATGCGCTGGTCACCGGCACGGTGCGCAGCAGCGTCGACGAAGTGCCGGTGATCGAAAAGCGAAAACGCTGCACCGAATATGACGCCACCGACAAAAAGAAATGCATGAAGGAAATCGACGTCGACATGCGCTGCCGCCGCCGCAGCGCGTCCGTGGCAACGACCGTGCGGCTGGTTGTGATGGAGGACGGTTCGATTCGCTATACCCGGCCGCTGAATGCCCGCGATCAGCTTACCTATTGCCCTGACCGCAGCGCACCGCAATCGGTGGAGGATTATTTCCTCTCCACGATCCGTAGCCAAGCGCGCGCGGTTCGCCGTGACCTTGCCCCGCGCGATTATGCGATTGACGTCCGGGTCGATGAAAGCACCAAAGGGCTGACGAAACCCGCGCAGGCCGCATTCAAGACCGCGGTTCGGCTGACCAAGACCGATCCGAATGGCGCTTGCCGCGCGTGGGAGGCGCTCGCCCGCGATGTCGAACCGACCGCGGCGCTGGCATTCAATCTTGGCCTTTGCGATGAAATGGAGGGAGATCTCGACGCGGCCGCGGGATGGTATGGTGCAGCGCAGCGCCTCGGTTCGCGCGGCAGCGCGGTTCGCGAGGCGCTCGCCCGTGTCGACAGCAATCGAAGCGCACTGGGCGCCTGGATCGCCCGCAAGGCTATCATGGGGGACGATGAACGATGATCGCGGCTGGTGTCCCAGAAACTGACAACCTCGGCGCTTGGTAGGACGGCGCAGATTGCGCTAGAGAATGCGCATGACCATTTCCCTCTCCGATTACGAAGCCGGCGCCAAATATGACGGCGACTATGACGATGCCATGGAAGCGCTGCAGGAGCGGCTCGAACGTGTGCAGGCGGCGCACATCACCCATGGCCAGCGCAGCGTCATCATGTTCGAGGGCTGGGACGCGGCGGGCAAGGGCGGGATCATCAAACGGATGACGGCGCTGCTCGACCCGCGCTATTTCGATGTCTGGCCGATCAGCGCCCCGACCGACGAGGAAAAGGCGCGTCATTTCCTTTGGCGCTTCTGGAAGCGGCTGCCCGGCAACCGCGAAATCGCGATCTTTGACCGCAGCTGGTACGGCCGCGTCCTGGTCGAACGCGTCGAGGGTTTTGCGACCGAGGCCGAGTGGCGCAAGGGCTTTGACGAGATCAACGAGTTCGAGGCGCAACTGACCGGCAACCGCACCAATCTGGTCAAAATCTTTGTCCATCTGACGCAGGACGAACAGGACAAGCGCTTCGCCGACCGCCTCGACGATCCGTGGAAGCGTTGGAAGACCGGCACCGAAGATTATCGCAACCGCGCCAAGCGCAAGGATTATCTGGCCGCGATGGACGAAATGTTCGCGCAGACGAACACCCGCTGGGCGCCGTGGAAGGTGATCGACGGCAACAACAAGAAAGCGGCGCGCATCGCGGCGCTGACCCATATTGCGGAGGCGCTGGAGGCGATCGTGCCGATGACACCCCCCGATCTGGACCCTGCCGTGGTCAAGCTGGCGGGCAAGGCGTTCGGCTACAAGCCCAAAGCCTAGGTTTTCGCGGGCGGCGGGTAGCCATTGCGGCCCCCGCTCGCTACATGGGGGTAATGAGCCGCGTAAAAAGATCCGATGATTGGGGTTTTCCCCGCTGGCGCCCCTATGGCTCAGGCAACGAGGCGCAAAAGGTTCGCCTGTGCGATCGACATGGCTGCGCCAACCCCGGCAACTGCCCCGCACCAAAGTCGCCGAACAGCCCCGAACGCTGGTATTTCTGCGAAACCCACGCTGCCGAATACAACCGCGGCTGGGACTATTTCGAAGGGCTGAGCGCCGAAGACGCGGCCGCGCGCGCCGCCGACGAAACGCGTGACGCGGGCGCTTATGCGAAGGCGCAGCATTACGCTTGGGGCGGGTCGGGAGACGGCAGCCGCAGCGCCGATGAAATGCGCGCGCTGGAAATCCTCGATCTGGAGCCCGACGCCGATTTCGAGGCGACGAAAAAGGCTTGGCGCGCGCTCGCGAAAGAAACGCATCCCGACGTCAAGCCCGGCGATGCCGCAGCCGCCAAGCGCTTTGCCGCGGGACAGGCAGCATTTGAGGTGCTCAAACAAGCCGAAGATCGGAAGAGCTGGAAACCGGCATAGCCGATCTCTTTCCTGTCGAAGCAACCAGAGTCGTGGCGGGACGTTCCCTGTTCAAGTTTGACAGGGAGATTGTCGCGTGACCACGGTTAAGACCTTTACCGCCTTCGCTGCCGGCGCTTTGATCCTGGCCCCCGGCGCAGCGATGGCGCAGGCCGGTTCCGCCGAGCAATCGACGACCCAGCAAGACCGGGTCGGCGCCATCCTGGGCACCTTGTTCGGCGACCGGCTGGGGACGTCGACCTCGATCGAGGGGCAATGGGCGGTCGGCCGCAAGCCATTGGCGACGCAGCGTACCCAGTTTCATACGCGTATCGATGCCGACGTCCGATCGGCCCGATTGACCGAGCGTAACGGCGCCCGCGTTAAGGCCGAATATGACGAGCTGGTGGCGCTTGAGGCGCGCTATGGCGCCGACGGTCGCTTCACCACGCAAGAGCGTACCGAGCTGAGCGACCGTTATGGCGCGTTGACGCAGGCGCTGACCGATGGCGGCTATGCCGACGATGATGATGATGTTTCGAACGCGCTCTCGGTGGCCGAAGGGCGGGCCGACTTCGAACGGCGGGTTGATGCAGGCGTCGCTGCGCGCCGCCTGAGCCGCACGCAGGCGACCCAGCTTAAGCGCGACTATGCCGCTTTGATCCAGACCGAAGCCGCATATGCCCGCGATCGGATCAGCGACCGCGAGCGCCAGGATCTTGATGCGCGCCTCGACGCGCTCGACGCGCGCGTCGGCGACACCGCATACGATGGCCCTGCGGTGCTCGACAACCGCACCCGTTTGGCCAACATCGATCGCGCGCTACGGACCAGCGGCCTCACGGCTGCCGCGCAGGCGCAGGTTCGGGTCGAGGCTGGCGATTTGATGCGGCTTGATGCCGCTTACGCCCGCGCCACCCCGACCAGCGACGATCGCAGCTATCTAGAGCGCCGGATCGTCGATCTCGAAACGCGGGCACGCGTGCGGCGCTAGTCCGGCCAACATTCGCTATTGGTAGATACAGCTGTCCAGCCCATCGCGCCGTATTTGGCCGATGCGGCGCTGGATGCTGTTCCCGTAGCGGCGCGTAAAGCCTGACGGGCTGACCGCCTCGCGTTTCTTGGGCAGTGGCAGGATCGCGGCGATGCGCGCCGCCTCCGCCGGGGTCAGTTTGTCCGCGCCATGCTTGAAATAGCGCTGCGCTCCCGCCTCGACGCCATAGGTGCCGATGCCGGTCTCGGCGACGTTGAGATACACTTCCATGATCCGCCGCTTGCCCCAGATCGTCTCGATCAAGAAGGTGAACCAAACTTCGGGTACCTTGCGGACGTAGCGCGTCCAGCCGCTGCCTTGCCATAGGAACACATTTTTGGCGGTCTGCTGGCTGACGGTCGATCCGCCGCGCATTCGTTTGCCCTTGGCGTTGCGCTCGATCGCCTGTTCGATCGCTTCGGTATCGAAGCCGTTGTGGGTGCAGAATTTGCCGTCCTCCGCCGCGATCACCGCACGCACCATGTTGCGATCAATGGCGGACAGGCTGGTCCAATCCTTGGTGATCCCGTTGCTGTCGGCCAGCATTGTGAACGTCACCGGCGGCGGGACGACGGCATAGATCAGCACCCACAGCACCGATATCAGGGCAAACCATAGCAACCATTTGAACGGCCGCAGATACCAGGGTATCTTGCGGCGCTTCACGCGTTTTTTGGCAGCGGTCGTCATGCCGTTTTATTAGCCGCTTGCCGTTCATGGGCAAGCGGCTGATTGACGTTACGCCATTTCAAGGCCGCCGGCTGTCTGGAAAAAATCGTCAGGCGTTGATGAGACGCCGATCACCAGCCAGTTTCAGCATCGCCTTTTGCAGCTTTTCGAACGCGCGCACTTCGATCTGGCGCACGCGCTCGCGGCTGACGTCGTACACCTGGCTCAGATCTTCCAGCGTCTTGGGGTCGTCGGTCAGGCGACGCTCGGTCAGGATATGGCGTTCGCGTTCGTTGAGCGTTTCCAGCGCTTCGCTGAGCAGCGAATGGCGCACATCGCGTTCCTGCGCCTCAGCCACGCGCTCATCCTGCAACGGGCCTTCGTCACCGAGCAGATCCTGCCACTGGCTGTCGCCATCCTCGCCCATCGGGACGTTCAGCGAGGTATCGCCGCCCATCGCCATGCGGCGGTTCATGCTGATCACTTCTTCCTCGGTGACACCCAAGTCGGTCGCGATCTTGGTCAGATGTTCGGGCGACAGGTCGCCATCCTCGAACGCCTCCAGATTGTTCTTCATTCGGCGCAGGTTGAAGAACAGCTTTTTCTGTGCCGCGGTGGTGCCCATTTTGACCAGGCTCCACGAGCGCAGGATGAATTCCTGGATCGACGCGCGAATCCACCACATCGCATAGGTCGCGAGGCGGAAGCCGCGTTCGGGGTCGAATTTCTTCACCCCCTGCATCAGGCCGATATTGCCTTCGCTGATCAGTTCGCTGACCGGCAGGCCATAGCCGCGGTAGCCCATGGCGATCTTCGCCACGAGCCGCAGGTGCGAGGTGACGAGCTGCGCCGCCGCTTCGTTGTCGCCATGCTCCTGAAACCGCTTCGCGAGCATATATTCCTGCTCGGGGGTCAGCAGGGGGAATTTGCGGATTTCCGACAAATAGCGGTTCAGGCTGGCTTCGCCGCCCAGCGCTGGAACCGTCGCCGGAACATTGCTTTTGTTAGCCATTGGAGAGCGTCTTCCCTTTGGTATCTGGAGTCAGAATATGCCGCCGTTGCTCTGGGCGGTCGAGATAGATTTTCATTCGAAACCTAAACGCGCAATTCGTCGATCAGTTCCCGCATATCCAAGGGGATTTCGCTGTCGAGCGCGATGTTGTTACCGGTCACCGGGTGAATAAAGCCCAAATGGGCCGCATGCAATGCCTGCCGCGCGAAATTGCGGGCTTTCAGCACCTCGGACAGCGGCTTTCGGGTGCGTCCATAGACCGGGTCGCCGACAAGCGGATGGCCGATATGCGCCATATGGACGCGCACCTGGTGCGTGCGTCCGGTCTCCAGCTGGCATTCGATCAAGCTGGCGTGGCGCAGCGGTTCGATCGTCCGATAATGCGTCACCGCCCGCTTGCCACGGTCGGCGGCGACCACCGCCATCTTCTTGCGATTGGTGTTCGACCGGCCGAGCGCCGCGTCGACGGTACCGCTGGCGGGCATCGGGCGCCCGGTGGCGAGGGCGAGATAGCGGCGATCGATGCTGTGCGCGGCGAACTGCCTGGCCAGCCCTTCGTGGGCGCGGTCATGCTTGGCGGCGACGATCAGTCCGCTGGTGTCCTTGTCGATGCGGTGGACGATGCCCGGGCGAGCAACGCCGCCGATCCCCGACAATTGTCCCGCGCAATGGTGGAGCAACGCATTGACCATCGTGCCGTCGAAATTGCCCGCGGCGGGATGGACGACCATGCCCGCAGGCTTGTCGACGACGATCAGATGTTCGTCCTCATAAGCGATGATCAGGCCCATGTCCTGCGCCACATTGTGCGTGGGCGTCGCAACCGGGACGCGAATTTCGAGCGCCGCCGGGAGTGCCGCTTTGGCTGATGGGTCGCGCAGGACCGCGCCGCTCGCGTCGCTGACGCGGCCATCCTTGATCAGGCTCTTCACCCGCTCGCGCGACAGATCGGGCAAGGCCTCAGCCAGCGCCCGGTCTAGCCGCACCCCAGCCGCGCTATCGTCGAGCGCCACGCTCAAAATATTGTCATCCCCCTGCATTGATGAGGATGTGGGTTTCGGGCGCGGAAGTTCAAGGGGACTGGGGAGGGCTTCGCGATCTGCTCAACCCTCCATTTTGTCACCGCGGCGAAGGCCGGGATCTCGCCGTTGATCGAGAACGCGACGTTGAGATCTCGGCTTTCGCCGGGATGACGAAAGTGTGGGGATCGTTCTTGCTCTGGACAGGGTCGGTGCCTTAGGGAGCATCCGCGAACCGGAAACGTCCGGCTTGCGGGGAGTTAACCAATCCATGTCCGACGACCGCGTCGATTTCGCCTCCATGCTGGCCTCGCGCCTGTGCCACGATCTGCTCAGCCCGGTGGGCGCCTTTGCCAACGGGCTCGAACTGCTTGCCGACGAAAAAGACCCGGCGATGCGCGAACGCTGTTTCGAACTGCTCGAACAAAGCGCGCGGACGTCGGCGAACAAGTTGAAATTCTTTCGTTTAGCGTTTGGCTCGGCCGGCGGCTTCGGCGAGCTGGTCCCGGCGGATGAGGCGAAATCAGCGATCCAAGGGATCATCGGTGATCGCGCAATCGACCTCAATTGGATGATCGGCAGCGATCCGTTGCCCAAACCGGCGGTGAAGATCATCCTCAACCTGTCGCTGCTGCTCGTCGATGCGCTGGTGCGCGGCGGGCGGCTTGACATTGGTTGCGAAAAGCAGGGCGACGCGACCGAAATCGCGCTGCATGTCGAGGCCGAACGCATCTTTCTCGACGCCGATGTTGAAACCATCCTCCGCGACGGCGAAGGCGCCACCGCGATGACCTCGCGCACCGCGCCCGCGGTGCTGGTGCAGGCGGTTGCGGCGCAGAACGGCGGTACGGTGATGCTCGCGCGCGAAACGCCAACGTCGCTGCTGGTCGGCGCCGTCCTCCGCGGACGGGGGTAACGCCTCGCTGCAAGGCGGGTACGCTAGCCCGTCCGAAAATTACGCTGCGATCAGGCTGCGCACGGCCAGTTCGACTCCATGCTCGCGGGCCTTGGCTAGTTCGTAGCGCGCCTGCATTCGCATCAGCGTTTCAGCCTTCAAGCCGAAAGCGCTCTCGAACCGGATCGCCATCTCGGCGGTCAGCGCATAGCGACCGTTCAGCAAGCCGCTGATCGCCTGGCGGCTGACGCCGAAAGCCTCGGCCAGATCGTTGATCTTGACGCCGTGCGCCTCGACAATCTCGGTTTTGAGCCATTCCCCGGCATGGATCGCGAACGACGGGTGAAGCTTGATAGCCATCAGTGATAATCCTCTAAATCCAGATCGATTACGGCATCCTGATCGTCGATCGAGAATGTCATGCGCCAGTTGCGCGTTACGTTCATCGCCCATGTCCCGGCACGGTTCCCGGTCAGGGGATGAAGGCCATAGTTGGGCGGCGTCGCAAGTTCGTCCACTGTGTCCGCGGCGATGATAAAGTTCAGCATCTTGAACAGCCGGTCGGTCAAATCACCCGGCAAACCCTTGGGCTTTCCGGTTTCCACGAACCGCCTGAGCGCCTTGTGCCGGATACTCTCGATCTCCACGCGTAAAGTAATGCCTTACGTTTTCCACTGGGTCAAGCGAATAATGTAAAGCTATGCCTTACTCGTCCACCGGTTGTTTTCAACACCCTATCGTACTACGGCGACCGGAGAGGAGAATATGCAAACCCTCCCTTAACCATTCTCGGCCATGGTGCAGCTTCAGTTTCTGGGGCGCACCGGTACCGTGATCGACGATCTGCTGAACGACTTTTTGGCCGAAACGGCGGAAATCCTTGCCGATGCCGGTGGGGCGCTTGTCGCGTGGGAGGCTGATCCCGCGGATCGCGCCCAGCTCGACGCCATTTTTCGCCTTGTCCACACGATCAAGGGCAGCTCGGGTTTCCTCGCTCTGCCGCGCGTTACCGCACTGTCGCATGCGGCCGAGGATGCGCTCGACCAGGTCCGCCGCGGCAACCGCGCGGCCAATGCCGCGCTCGTCACGGGCGTGCTTGGCATCATCGACCGGCTGAACATCCTGTGCGCGGTGCTGGGCAAGGACGGTATCGAACCGACCGGCGACGACAGCGATGTGATTGCGGCGCTCGCCGAACGGGCGGCGCCGGCCGAGACCGAATATGCGGTTGCCGGGGTGCCGCTGCGCCGCGACGATGATCTCCAGGCCGAACTGCAAAACTGGCGCTCGATCCGCGTTCCGCTGCCGCTGCTCGACAGCGTGATGACCGGCGTCACCGACATCGTGCTCGCGCGCAATGAATTCGCCCGGATGCTGCGCGAATCGGGCGCCAGCGCGGCGGTGATCGCGTCGTTCGACCGCCTGTCCGATTCGATCGCCGGGATGCGCCAGTCGGTCAGCCAGATGCGGATGCAGCGGATCGACAAGCTGTTTGCACCGCTGCCGCGGATCGTGCGCGACCTGGCGCAGGACATGGGCAAAAAAATTGCGTTCCAGACCAGCGGCGGCGAGGTCGAGCTCGACCGCGAGATGATGGAAAATATCCGCGACCCGCTGATCCACATCGTGCGCAACGCGATCGACCATGGCATCGAAGCGCTTGAGGACCGTGTAGCGGCAGGCAAGGACATCACCGCGACCATTTCGGTCTCGGCGCGCCAGTCGGGCAACCAGATCGAAATCGAAATTCGCGACGATGGCCGCGGCATGTCGCCCGACGCGCTGGTGGCCAAGGCCATCGCATCGCGGGCGATCACCGCCGCCGAAGCACGCACGCTGTCGCCCAAGGACAAGCTGGAACTTGTTTTTCGCCCCGGTTTTTCGACCGCGGCAAAAATCACCGAAGTTTCGGGACGCGGCGTCGGCATGGACATCGTCAAGGCGAATGTGGAGAAGATCGGCGGCGTCGTCGAGCTGCGCAACGACGAAGGGCGGGGGCTTTCCATCCTGCTTCGCGTGCCGATGACGCTGACGATCATTTCGGGGCTGATGGTGCGCGCGGCGGGGCAGTATTTTGCCATTCCGCGCGGTGCGGTCCGGGAAATCCTGCTCGAAAATGGCGACACGGTGCGGATCGACCGCGTTGGCGGCGGCGAATTGGCGATGGTGCGCGGCGAACAATATCCGCTGCTGCGGCTCGAAACGGTGCTCGGACGCGAAGCGAGCGACGACGATGATGTCGATGACCGGGCGCTGGTGATCGTGCGGCCGGGGCAGGGGCAAAGCTATGCGCTCAGCGTCGCGGCGATCCACGATCATGAGGAACTGGTAATCAAACCCGCCGCGCCGATGATCATGGCGACCGGGCTTTATGCCGGGACGACCTTACCCGACAATGGCCGCCCGGTGTTGCTGCTCGACGTCCAGGGGCTGGTGGCCGCCGCAGCGATCGACGCGACCGAAACCGGCCGCAATCATGACCAGATGGCCGCCGCCGAGGCGCAGGCCAACGCGGCGCGCAATGCGGCGCAGCTGCTGTTGTTCCGCGACACCAACGGCCGGGTTCGCGGGGTCCGGTTGTCAGTGATCGAGCGGGTCGAGGAAGTGCCCGCATCGGCGCTGTTCGAAAGCGCTGGCCGGGTTCAGGCGCAGATCGGCGATGATATTTTTTCGGTTCACGCCGCAAAACTGCCCGATGCGGAGGGGTCGCTGAAATTGTTGCGGCTGTTCGACGGTCAGTCAGTGCTCTGCTATCCGATCGCCGAAGTCATCGATATCGTCCGCTTGCCCGATGCGGTACAGCCGTCGGCGGCGCCGGGGCTCATCGCGGGCGTCGTGCTGGTCAGCGGCGAGCCCGTCGAACTGATCGATCCTTTCTGGCTGATGGCGCAATATGCCGCATCGGATGCAGACGCCGCGCCGAACCAGCCCCTCTGCCGCCTCGCTGACGATCATGATGGCTGGGGCAGCAATTTTCTCGCGCCGATCTTGCGCAGCGCCGGTTACCGGGTGGTGTCGGACAAGGATGTGGTGGACGAGGCGCCCGATGTCTTGCTCTGCCTGACCGAAGATGGCGCGTCCTGCGCGCATATCGGCGACGAAATCCCCATTATCCGTCTGCGCAGCGCGATTGCCGCGGCGGGGCCGGACGACGAAACCGTCTATCGTTACGACCGCCAGGCGCTGCTCGACGCGCTGGCGCGCCGCGTCGGGGGAGGCCGCGCATGATGGAAAAGCTCTATCTGATCGCGCGCATCGCCGACACGCGCGTCGCGCTGCGCAGCCGCGCCATCAACTCGGTGGTGACCGTCGGCATTCCGGTCGAAGTCCCCGGCGCGCCGCCCCATGTCGCGGGGCTGTTCGCGCTGCGCAGCCGTGTGTTCACGCTGATCGATCCGCATGTTGTCATCGGTCTGCCGCCGGTGCCGGTTGCCGCGGGGCAGCGGGTGATCGTCGTTGATGTCGCCGACCATGGCTATGCGCTGCTCGCCGACGCGATCGAGGATGTCTGTTTTATCGAAGCGCCCGAAACGCGGGTTGCCGGAAAATTGCTGCCCGGTTGGGCGCGGGTTGCCGATGGCATGATCGAGCATCAGGGCGCTTCGCTGCTCGTCGTCGATCCGTCGCATTTCATCACTTTACCCGTGATGAAAGCGGCGTGAGTTAACGGGCTAGACACTCCTTGAAACTAGCATGATGTGAAATCTGGGTGTTGCGGAGGAATGAATGTCGAAATCTTGTCTGGTTGTCGATGACAGCAAAGTCATTCGCAAGGTCGCGCGCCATATTCTTGAAAGCATGGCCTTTGCGGTGGATGAAGCCGCCGACGGGCAGGAGGCCTTGACCTATTGCCGCACCAATCGCCCCGACGTCATCCTGCTCGACTGGAACATGCCGGTGATGAGCGGGATGGAGTTTCTCGGCGCGTTCAACGACCTCGACTATGGGCATGAAGAGCGGCCGCGCGTGGTGTTTTGCACCACCGAGAACAGCATCGACCATATCCGCGCCGCAATCGAAGCCGGCGCCGACGAATATGTCATGAAGCCGTTCGACCGTGAAACGCTGGAAGGAAAATTGCAGCTCGTCGGCGTCGCATAAGGCGATGGCTATGGCGCGTCCGCTACCCCTGGCTTCCGATCCCGAACCGTCGGCGCGAACGGTGCGGGTCATGCTGGTCGACGACAGCCTGGTCGTCCGCAGCATTCTCGAACGCATCGTCGATCAACGCGCGGGGCTCGAAATTTGTGCCTCGGTGGCCTCCGCTCATGACGCGCTTGCCTTCCTTGCTCGCGAACCAGTCGACGTCGTCGTGCTCGACATTGAAATGCCCGGGATGAGCGGCATTGATGCCCTGCCGCACATCCTGACGCGCGCCGCAAAAGCCCGCGTGCTCATCCTCTCGTCCAACTGTGTCGAGGGCGGTCCGGCGGCGATCGAAGCGCTCGCGCTCGGCGCCAGCGATACGCTGGCCAAGCCCGGCCGCGGCAGCTTTTCGGGCCGCTTTGCCGAGGTGCTGACCGAGCGCATCATGACGCTGGGCAACCAGCAGGATTTCCCGGCGCCGGTCCCCGTCGCCGAGCGCCGCGCCCCGCCGCCTGTCGCGCTGGCAATCGACAGCGACCAGCCGATCGAATGCATTGCTGTCGCCGCGTCGACCGGCGGGATTCCGGCTTTCACCAATTTCCTTGCCAATCTTGATCCACGCATCGCCGCTCCGATCCTGCTCACCCAGCATCTGCCCGACGCCTTCATGGAATTTTACGCCAAGCAGATCGCGACGATCACCGACCGTAAAGTATCGGTTGCACAGGCGGGGATGACGGTCGAGCGCGGCCATATCTACCTCGCGCCGGGGGACGCGCATCTGCTCGTGGTGAAGAACGGGCGCCGTCATGAAATCGCGCTCGACCGTCGCGCCGTCGATAATGGCTGCTGCCCCTCGGCCGATCCGATGCTCGATTCCGTCGCCGACGTTTATGGCAAAAGCGGCGTCGCGGTGATCCTTAGCGGCATGGGCCGCGATGGCGTCATCGGCGCGGCGCGGCTGAAAGAGGCGGGCGGGACGATTTTTGCGCAGGCGCCTGAAAGCTGCGTCATCTGGGGCATGCCCGGCGCGGTCGCCAAAGCGGGAATTGCCGCCGCCACGCTCAACCCCGACGCCATCGCGCTGATGCTCGGCAGCTTTCTGCCCGGTCGTCACAAGCCGCGATGGGCGCCAGCGCCAGCGAATCGGCCTACCGCGTCCTGATGGGCGTGCTCGAATCGCGGACCGGACAGACGCTATCGCCCAGCCGCATCTGGCGCATCGAAATGTCGCTGAAGCCGGTGATGCAGCGCCACAATATCGCCGATCTCGACGCGCTGGTCGCCGGGTTGGTCACGTCAAACAGTCGCCAACTGCTTGACGATACCGTCGACGCGATGCTCAACAACGAGACCTATTTCTATCGCGAATACAGCCTGTTCGATGACATCGCTGCAACGGTGCTTGATAAGCTGCGCGAGATCAACAAGCTGCGCCGCCGACTGACGATCTGGCATTGCGGCGTCTCGACCGGCCAAGAGGCCTATTCGCTGGCCATGCTGATTGCCGAACAGGGCGAAAAATGGGCGGGGTGGCAGGTCGATATCGTCGGCACCGACGTCAGCTATCACGCGATTAGCCGCGCCCGCGTCGGCCTGTACAGCCAGTTCGAGATCCAGCGCGGGCTGCCGGTCCAGCGGATGGTGCGCTGGTTCGATCAGACCGAGGCTGGCTGGCTGGTCAAAGCCGATATCCGCCGCCGCATCGATTTTTCGGTGCAGAACATGTTGACCGACCGGCCACCGCTCGCCAGCCCCGCCGACCTCATTTTCTGTCGCAATTTGCTGCTCTATTTCTCTGCGCCGATGCGGCAAAAGGCATTCGCAAAGCTGCGGGCGATGGCGGCGCCGCAAAGCTTTCTTGTTCTGGGCGCGGGCGAAACCGTGCTTGGGCAAACGGACCAGTTCGTCGCGAGTCCGCGTTTACGCGGTTTGTACGAACCCGCCGACCAGCAAGTGCGCCGCGCGGCGGCGGCCTGACCTTGCTTTTTACGCGCCACTGGCGCAATCGACGAACTGACAAGCACAGGACGGGTCTTCCGAGCGCATGAGCGATTTTATCGAACGCTGGTCTCCCAATTTCGACGAGCGCGCGCTGCCCATCTCGATGATCGTGCTGCACTACACCGGTATGAAGAGCGGCGCCGAAGCGATTGATTGGCTTGCCAATCCCGACTCGAAAGTCTCGGCGCATTATGTCGTCAGCGAGGACGGTCAGATCACTCAGATGGTGCCTGAGGAAAAACGCGCCTGGCACGCAGGTAAATCGCATTGGCGCGGGATCAGCGACATCAATTCGGCGAGCGTCGGGATCGAGATCGTCAACCCCGGGCACGAATGGGGCTATGTCCCGTTCCCAGACCCGCAGGTCGGCTCGGTCGTCCGCCTCGTCCACCTGATCAAGGACCGCTACGCGATCACCCGCGGCAATGTCGTCGGCCATTCGGACATCGCCCCGACGCGCAAGCAAGATCCGGGCGAATTGTTCCCATGGGAAGAACTGGCCCGCCGCCGTCTGGCACTGCCGCGCCCGCGCAAGAAGCTGACCGATCCGCTATGGACCGATGCGGGGTTCCTGCTGGCCCTCGAACGCTTCGGCTATGACGTGACCGACGGTTTTGCGGCGACAGTTGCCTTCCAGCGCCGCTTTCGCCCCGAACTGATCGATGGCACGATCGACGGCGAGTGCCGGGCGATCCTGCTGGGGCTGTTGCTGCCGCAGCCCGAGGGGAACTGAGGACCGGTATCGCCGTCGCGTTCGCGGCAACAAGAGGCACGCCGTCTTGTCGGTATCGGTTTAGCGCACAACTAACAGATAGGCGGCGATGACCGCGGCGACCAGAACAGCGCGCAGGATCAACCCGTTACGCAGCGAATGACCTTCAAGATGGGCTTGCAGGTCCGCTGGGATCGGCATCGGCCGTGTTGCCGAAACGTCCGCGCCGCCCGTGTTGCCGACCGGCACCCAGCCCGCCAGGTGGAAGGGACCCGCGCCGATCAGGCGGACCAACTGGCCGCGCGCTTCGCTGCGATCCCCTTGCTTGCGCGCGAGCAGCAACATCCGGAAATGCGTCTGGACATGCGTCCAGTAGCGACGCTGGCCCAAGATATGCGCGCGTTCCAAATGATGTTTGGCTAGCGCCATATCGCTCGTCGCCTCGGCAGCGCGCGCTGCCGCCATTTCGTTCGCGAACGCGGATTTCAGGGCGGACTTCATAAAAGGCGTCTCCGGGAATCAGGGACGAAAATATCATAGATGTTGCGGCCCGAACGAGCGCCGAAGGGAACTAGTATACTGTTTGTGAGCGGCAGGTGGCACCAGTTGCGGACGTTACCATTCCTCCCCGGAACGGGGAGGGGGACCGCCGCGAAGCGGTGGTGGAGGGGTCGCGGCGGTGCCTTATAACGCGAGGTTCCGACCCCTCCGTCAGCCCTGCGGGCTGCCACCTCCCCGTTCCGGGGAGGATCGGCAACGTCCGCTTCCCACCCCAAACCACCACACCCCGCAATCGCTCGCCATGCGCCGGCATTCGCGCTATACTCGCACCGCCAGAGGGTTGGGCGATCGCCGCCGGTGGGGTATCCTGCCGGGGGAGGAAAGTCCGGGCTCCACGGAAATCACGGTGCCGGATAACGTCCGGCGGGCTGGCCCTCGGGCCGGTTCAGGGAAAGTGCCACAGAGAGCAAACCGCCACGGCTTCGGCCCGGCGAAAGGTGAAAGGGTGCGGTAAGAGCGCACCGCGCGGCTGGCAACAGGCGCGGCACGGCAAACCCCACCGGGAGCAAGGTCGAATAGGGACGGTACGGAGCAATCCAGGGCTGATTCCGGCCCAGCCGTCCGGGTTGACTGCTTGAGCGTTCGGGTAACCGTTCGCCTAGAGGAATGATCGCCCATCCCCGTAAGGGGTGGACAGAACCCGGCTTATAGACCCTCTGGCAACATTCTCTCCCCGACACCGCGCGGGAACGCCCGTGCGCTGTCCGCGTTCTATGCCGGACCAGTTGAAAAGGGATACGCATCATGAAAGTCGTCGATGAGCATGTCGAAGTGACGGAGACCGAAGCCAGCGGCGGGGTCAAGGGCCACAATGTGCGCTATGTGCTGGCCTTTTCGCTGATCGCGGTGGTAATCGTGATGTCGGCGATCTGGATCATCCCGGCACTGCTCCAGCCCTGATTGCGATCATTCCGCCTTGGCAACGCGGACGAGTTCTGCTTCCGGATCGGGTGTTTCCTCCATGTAGATGGTGCGTGCCGGTTGGCTGAACCGGCGCGTATGAAGCCTTTTATAGCCACGGTCGCCCGTGGTCGGGACGGTGAGCTTGGTGGTGTTGATATCGCCGGTCGCGACATTCCAGCTCATTTCGCGGCCTTCATGCGCAAATGTGCGGCTGTACACCGTGGCATCCAGGCCGATCAGCCGCATCCGGGGCCGCTCCGCCGTGCGGACGGCGCGATACCGGTAGGTAGCCGATAAGGCCGTGCTGCCGCCGGTCAAATCGCGGATCGTCAGGACGCCTTTTGCGATTTTCAGTTCCGCGGGACCGATCGGAAGCGGTTCGAGTTTCAATTCGCCGCCAATCTCGTGCCCGATATCGACGTCGCTGCGATAGCTGAGCATGACGCGCAGCGTTCGCGCGTCAGGGCTAGCGACGACATACACGGTGTCGGTATCGCCGTCGCCGTTGAGGTCACCGTCGGCGCGCGTCTCGATTTCTTCGCCGCGTTCGAGCCACCCCTTCAACATTTCGTCGGTAACAGGCGGCATCGCAGTACGATCTTCCGTGGCGTGAGCCGTACCGGTCAGCAAGAGCGCGGCCATGACCATTGCGTTTCGCATCGCCCCAAACTCCCTCATCCGGTCCAGATTATCATCTGTTAGCTGTCGGTCCAGCCCGCTTCAGTGACGGCGCGCACTGTGAAGCGCCTAGCGATATTCGATTGCGACGACTTCCCATTGCTTCGGCCCCGACGGCAGTTGGACCACCCGCACATCGCCGACCGCGGCGCCGCGCAGGGCGCGGGCGAGCGGGCTGTTCCAGCCGATCCGGCCGACGCCCGCTTCGGCTTCATCATCGCCGACGAGGGTGACGGTGCGCCGCGCATCGTCGTCGTCGGCGAGCTCGGCGGTGGCGCCGAACCAGATGCGGCTTTTGTCAGGCTGCTCCGCTGGATCGACCACGCGGGCTGCCTTCATCCGGCGCGCCAGGAACGACAGCCGCCGGTCGATCTCACGCAGCCGTTTGCGGCCATAGATATAGTCGCCATTCTCACTGCGGTCGCCGTTGCCCGCGGCCCAACTGATCACCTCGACGAGCTTCGGCCGCTCATCCCCGAGCAGCGCGTCATATTCGGCGCGCAGCGCGGCAAAGCCGGTCGGCGAAATGATGTTGCTGCGTTCCCCCACCACGCGGATTACCCCGGCGTGCGTTTGCCGAGGTAGAAGCTGAGCGGCGCCTGCGGCAGCGTTTTTCCGGGTTGCAGCGTGTCGTAAACGACCGCATTTTCCAGCACGCGCTGCACGTAATTCCTGGTCTCAAAGATCGGGATCGCCTCGATCCAGTCGAGCATCTCGATCGATCCGGTGCGCGGGTCGCCATTGGCGCGTAGCCACTTGTTCACATTGCCCGGCCCGGCATTATACGCCGCGACGGCGAGCGGGTAGCTGCCGCCATAATAGCGCAGCATCTGCTGGAAATAGGTCGACCCGAGCATCATGTTGTAGTTGGTGTCACTGGTCAGCAGATCGCGGTTGTACGAGAGGCCGAGCTTGCCCGCGACCTCGTTCGCGGTGGCTGGCATCAGCTGCATCATCCCGCGGGCGCCGGCATGGCTGATCGCTTGCCGGTCGAACTGGCTTTCCTGGCGGGTGATCGCGTGGATGAAGGTCCAGTTGCCTTCGTGACCTGCAGGCACGCGCACGGTGGGGAAACCGGCGACCTCGACCGCGTCGAGGCTGTTCGCCTGCGCGCTGCGGCCGATCATGACGCCCAGGTCGGGGCGGCCGATCTGCGAGGCCAGCTGTCCCGCGAGGACATGGTCGGCGGGCGACGTCGCCTTTTGCGACAGCGCGCGCAGGAACAGGGTCTGCTCACGCCACGCGCCGATTTCGCCGAGCGCGCGCGCGGCGCGGACCAGTCGGTCGTCGTTGAAGTTGCGCTTTTCGTCGTCGCTGACCCGGATTGTCGGGTTGGGGGTCGGCTTGGGCTGCGGACGGCCCAGCCGTTCGAGCGCGAGCTGGCCATAGAATTGGTCATAATGCTGGGCGGCATCGGCGAAATGCGCATTGGCGGTGCCGCGGTCGCCGGCTGCCAGCGCCGCGCGTCCGGCCCAATAAAAGCCCTTGGTACGCGTCTGCGCCGATCGCGCCGCTTCGCCATAAGCGCGGTACAGTTTCACCGCCTCGGCAGGGCGGCGCAGATCCTTGTACGCCAGCTGGCCCGCGAGCCACGCCAGCGACGTGTAATCGTCGCGGACGCTGAGCGGGGTTTCGCGGATCACCGTTCCCGGCGGGAACGCATCGTCGATCTGCCGCGCAATATTATAGGCGGTCAGCTTGTCGCCGCCACTGTCGGCCTGCCGCGCGTTGGTCAGCAGTGTTTCGATCCATTCCTCGGGATCGGTTGGCGCCTTGGCGAGCGAGCGGGGCGCCGCCAGCAACGCGCGCGCTTCGCCGACGCGGCCGGTCTGGCGCAGCCAGGTCGCCTTGTCGGTGATATAACCGGCATCGCTGCGGATCAGCGACGGATTGGCGCTTTCGACCGCCGAGGCCTGAAACGCGGCGTCCACTGCGCTGCTGCGCATCGCGAGGCGCGCGGCAAAGACGCTGCGCCGTTCGGGTGAGGTATAGGCAAGCTGTCGGCTCGCTGCGCCGGTCGCGCCCGACCACAGCAGCCGGTCCATTCGCGCGTCATGATCGGCAGGCGTGATCGCGCCCGGGAACAAGCCGAGCACGCGGCTGGTCTCGGCATCGTCCAACGGCCCGCTGACCCACGCGCGGCGCACCGCGGCATTGGCCTCGTCACGGCGGCCCGATGCGTTAAGCGCCAGCGCGTGGCGCAAATGGCCGCTGGCGGTCTGCGGCGGATAGGCCTGAAAATAGGCGAGGGTGCGCGGCGGATCGAAGCTGTCGATCGCGATCGCCTTTTCGGCGCGGGTGCGCATCTTGTCGGCGTCGGGCCAGCCCTTGTTGGTCATCAGGAAGCGCGACAGCTGGTCGAATGAGGCGCCGGTGTTGGCGGTCAGCCGCCGCCATTCCATCACCGCATCGCCGACCGAATTGGTGGCGGGCGGCGGTCCCGCAGTTGAGGCCAGCCCCATCTGGGCGCGATACCATGCCATCTGCTCAGGAGTGAGTTCGCTGGCGGTGGCCGCCGTCGGAATGAGGAGGGCCATGGCGAGCGCCAGGCGCGAAATACGGGGCAGCGTGTTCATGCCGTGCATGTTAGTGCCAAACTCCTTGCGGGGCGCTGAATAGGCGTCCATTAGCGGCGCGCCGTCGGGACTCTACCGGCTGGGCCGTGTTTTTGTAAAGGAGCGGGGCATGTTTTCGGGGTCTATTCCCGCTTTGGTGACGCCATTTCGCGATGGGGCGTTCGACGCGCCCGCCTTCGCGCGCCTTATCGATTGGCAGATCAAAGAAGGGACCAGCGCGCTGGTCCCGTGCGGTACGACCGGCGAAAGCCCGACGCTGGGGTTCGACGAACATTATCAGGTGATCGACAGCTGCATCCAGGCCGCAGCGGGCCGGGTGCCGGTGATCGCCGGGTGCGGGTCGAATGACACCGCCACCGCGGTTCGCCATATGCGTTATGCGCAAGCGGCTGGAGCTACGGCGGCGCTGGTGGTTGCCCCCTATTACAACAAGCCTAGCCAAGAGGGGATGCTCGCGCACTTCAAGGCGCTGGCCGACGCGAGCGACCTGCCGATCGTCGTCTATAACGTCCCTGGCCGCACGGTCGCCGACATCAGCGCCGAAACGCTGTGCAAGCTCGCGGAAATCCCGTCGGTCGTTGCTATCAAGGATGCGAGCGGCGATCTGGCGCGCGTGACCATCCAGCGCGCGGGTGCCGGGCAGGATTTCTGCCAGCTGAGCGGCAACGACGATCTGTGGTTGCCGCACGCGGTGATGGGCGGCGTGGGCTGTATTTCAGTTACCGCCAATGTCGCGCCGCGGCTCTGCGCCGATTTTGCTGCCGCGTGTGCTGCGGCCGACTGGGCGCGGGCGCTGGTGTTGCACGGTCGCCTGTTCGGCCTGCATCAGGCGATGTTCTCCGACACCTCGCCGGGACCGGTCAAATATGCGCTGTCGCGGGTCCACGACTGGTTTTCGCCCGAAGTGCGCCTACCTATCATTCCGGCGAACGCTGCTTCGCGCGCCGCCGTCGATGCCGCGCTGTCCGCGGCAGGAGTGATTTAGGTTTCATCATGGCCCGTCCGCAGTCCGCCGCCGAATTTGACAAGAAAAAGGTCGTCGCCGAAAACCGGCGCGCGCGGTTCGACTTTGCCATCGAACAGGTGTTCGAGGCCGGGATCGCGCTCCAGGGTACCGAGGTCAAATCGCTGCGCTTCGGCGAAGGCACAATCGCGGAGAGTTATGCCGAGGTGAAGGGCAATGAGGTGTGGCTGATCAACAGCAACATCCCCGAATTCAGCCACGGCAACCGCCACAATCATGAGCCCAAGCGCCCACGCAAGCTACTTTTGAGCGGCCGCGAGATCAACAAGATGTACGCTGGTGTCGCGCGGCAGGGGATGACGTTGGTCCCGCTCTCTGTCTATTTCAACAGTCGCGGCCGCGCGAAGGTCGAGCTTGCGCTCGCCAAGGGCAAGAAGGCGCATGACAAGCGGGAGTCGATCAAGGAACGCGACTGGAAGCGTGACAAGCAGCGACTGATGAAAGAGCGCGGGTGAGCGGCGGCAAGCCCAAGGACAAGGCGGCGGTGATGAACTGGATCCGCCGCAATTCGCCGACGCGCGACGAACTGCTCGCGAGCCGTTTCGTCAAGCCGTTTGCCCATCGAGTCGCGCACAGCCATTTGTGGCGTTTCACCCGCACCTCGGTGCCGCGCGGGACGGCGCTGGGCTTGTTCGTCGGTATCTTCTTTCTGATCCCGGGTATCCAAATTTTGGGAGTCGCGCTGCTCGCGCTGCCGGTCCGCGCCAACATCCCGATCGGCGCCGCGATGACCTTTTTGTCGAACCCGGTGACGACGCCGTTCATCATCCTGGCGTCGGTGTGGTTGGGCGACTGGCTGTTTGGGTTGCAAGCCAATAGCGCGACCTTTGCGGCGATGATCGAACATGGTGCATCGGCAGGCGAATGGGTGAGCTGGGTGTTTTCGGATGCCGCCCCGGCCTTGATGGCAGGCCTGCTGGTCATATCCGTCGTGTCCGCGGCGATTGGCTATGTGCTCGCCGCGATCTTTTGGGACAATTGGATCCGCCTCCGCTGGCGGCGCAAATTGCGCCGCGCGCGCGACCAACGACATGAGCCATCGACGAGCGACACCCCCGCCGGTTGAACCGCCCGCGCGCCGTCGTATAGCTATCCCATCGCAATCCGGTGCTGCGCTACCGCACAGCGCGTGGTTGCTTGGTTTTGAAAACTGGGGACTATCATGACTCTTTTGCATGTTTCTTCGCGCCTGCTGGCGACCGCCGCGCTGGGCGCTGTACTGATGACCTCCGCGCCGGCTGTTGCCAAGGAAAAGGCCGCGCCCGCGCCCGCTGCCGAACCGGCGGCCAAGCCCGAGCTTGGTACCTTCGGCTTCGATACCGCGGGCATGGATACGAGCGTTGCGCCGGGCGACGATTTCTATGCCTATGCCAATGGCACCTGGGCCAAGAACACGCCGATCCCCGCCGACAAGTCCAACTATGGCATGTTCACCGCGCTCGGCGACCTCTCGCAGCAGCGCACCCGTGAAATCCTCGAGGCGGCGAAGGCCGATCCGAACAGCATGATCGGCCGCAACTATGCCGCCTATCTGGATGGCGCGGCGGTCGAGGCGAAAGGACTGGCGCCGATCCAGCCGTGGCTCGCCAAGATTCGCGCCGTCGACAAGCCGGGCCTTGCCGCGCTGCTCGCCGAAGCCGACCGCAACGGCGTCCAGCACTTCTTTGGCGGCTACGTCGGCCAGGACGACAAGAACCCCGAAGTCTATATCTACACGATGTTCCAGGGCGGCATCGGCATGCCCGACCGCGATTTCTACCTGAAGGACAATGAGCGCAACGCCAAGTTGCAGGCGGCTTACCTGAAGCATCTGGAGAATGTGCTGACCCTGGCGGGCGAAACCAACGCAGCGGCGCGCGCCAAGGCGATCTATGATTTCGAAAAGCAGATCGCGACCGTCCATTGGGACAAGAACGACAGCAGCGACGCGACCAAAGTCTATAACAAGATGACGATCGCTGAGCTGGCGGCCGCGGCGCCGGGCTTTGATTGGGCGACCTTCATCCGCGGCATTGGCGTCAACGAGGATTCGCTGCTGGTGTCGCAACCGAGCGCCTTTACCGGCGAAGCCAAGCTGCTCGCCGACGCGCCAATCGCGGTGATCCGCGACGCGCTGCTGGTGCGCAGTCTCAACGGATTTTCGGGCGTGCTGCCCGAGAAGTTCGCGCAGGAAAGCTTCTCTTTCTATGGTACTGCTTTGTCAGGCACGCCGCAGATGCAGGAGCGTTGGAAGCGCGCGGTCGATTTCACCACCGGCAATTTGGGTGAGGCCGTCGGCGAGGATTATGTCGCGAAATACTTCCCGCCCGAAACCAAGGCGGCAATGGACGAACTTGTCAGGAATGTCCTCGCCGCAATGGGCCGCCGTATCGACGGCCTCGCGTGGATGCAGCCGCAGACCAAGGTCAAGGCGAAGCAGAAGCTGGCCAATTTCACGACCAAGATCGGCTACCCCGACCGGTGGAAGGATTATAGCAAGCTGGAGATCAAGGCGGACGACCTGTTCGGCAACGCGCTGCGCTCGAACCAGTTCGCCCACGACGACAATATCAGCCGCCTCGGTGGTCCGATCCGGCGCTGGGAATGGGGGATGACCCCGATGACGGTCAACGCCTATGCCAATTTCGGCATGAACGAGATCGTCTTCCCCGCCGCGATCCTGCAGCCGCCCTTCTTTGACCCGCACGCCGACCCGGCGATCAACTATGGCGGCATTGGCGCGGTCATCGGCCATGAAATCAGCCATCATTTCGACGATCAGGGCGCGAAATATGACGAGACCGGCAAGCTCGCCGACTGGTGGACCCCCGCCGACGTCGCGGCATTCGAGGCCGCGGGCAAGGCGCTGATCGCGCAATATGACGCCTATGAAGTGCTGCCCGGCGAAAAGCTCGACGGCACCTTTACGCTGGGCGAAAATATCGGCGATCTGGCGGGCCTGACTGTTGCCTATGACGCGTACAAGGCGTCGCTGGGTGGCAAGGAAGCACCGGTGCTGGGCGGGCTGACCGGCGACCAGCGTTTCTTTCTCGGCTGGGCGCAGGTGTGGCGGCGCAATTATCGCGACCAGAATCTGTCGCAGCGGATCACGACCGATCCGCATTCGCCGTCGATCCAGCGGACTTGGGTCTCGCGCAACCTTGACCCGTGGTATAAGGCGTACCAGATCAAGGAAGGCCAGAAGCTATATCTGGCGCCCAAGGACCGTGTTCGCATCTGGTGATGCGCCGATAAGAAAGACTGTCATTGACCGCGACGAGCCTGCCTTCCGCTGATTCCGATATCGGCAGGGGGGCGGGTGGCGTCGGCCCGCTCGTAGTGCCGAACGGGCTGTCGCGTGTCGATATGGGCCTGCTCGGCGGGCTGGCGCTCCTTTCGGTGGCGCTGCTGTTCTGGGCCACACGTGACACGGTGCTCGCCGCAGGTTTCGCCGCCGGACTTGCGCTGGCGGTTGGTGGGGTGGTGCTGGCGCGCCGCTTGTTCCCCGCCGCCGTCGCGGTTGATGCGGCGGCCCCCGATTGGACGATGCTGCGCCAAGCGGTAAATCATGACGATGTCGCAATCGCGGTCACCGACCGCGCCGGGCGCATGGTGTGCGCGAATGATTTGTTTGGCACCTGGATGGGCGGTTTCGTCACGCCGCCGGGGCTGCCGCTCGAAGGCCGCGGTGCCGATGTGCTGAAGAATGCCGGGCGCACGGCCTGGCGCGATGGCGAAGGGCGCGCCGACGGGCTCGCGATCGGGCCGCTGCAACTGCGCGCGCAGGTGACGCGGACGGGGCAGGCGGAGGATTATCTTGTCTGGCGCTTTTCGGCGGTCGAGCGGCTCGATCTCGCGTCGGAAATCACCCGCCACCTTGACGGACCTGCGGGACGCACGCTCAGCCATGCCGGGGTGATGGCGGCGCTGGTCAACGCCGAAGGGCGACTGCGTGTCGCCAATCAGGCGTTCCTGCTCCGTGCGCTGGGCGAGGATGATGCCGGCCATTATGCCGGCCGCGATGTTGCGCCGATGCTGCGGATCGACGACGGAGGCGCGCTCTATTTCGCGCGCGAGGGCGATCGCGCCACCCCGGTGCGGATGCTGCAAATCCCGCTCGCTCCGGCCGACACCAATGGCCCCGTGCTGCTCGCGCTGCTCGACGAGGAAATGGGTCCGGCCGACCGCGGCACCGCACAGACCTATGTCGAAACCTTGCTGTCGCTGTTGCCGTTCGGGCTGGCGATGGTCGATCGCGACGGGCGTTTCCTGTACATGAACCGCGCGTTCGTGCGCGCCGCGAATCTGGGCGAGGGCAAGATGCCGCGCTACCCTGGCGACATTGTGGTGGGCGAGGACAAGGGGCCGCTCGCCGACATGATCCGCCGCCACAGCAGCGGGCAGCAGGTCGGCGGCGACCTGTCGATCCGGCTGGCGGGGCAAAGCGGCGATCCGGTGTCGATCCGCGTCGTCGGGGTCCGCGGGCTGGGCGAGGCGGCGGTGCTGCTGAGCCTGAAGGATTCGAGCGAGGAATCCCGGCTGAAGCGCCAGGTCGCGCAGGCGTCGAAGATGCAGGCGGTTGGCCAGCTGGCCGGCGGGGTCGCGCATGATTTCAACAATATCCTGACCGCGGTGCTTGGTGCCTGCGACCTGATGCTGATGCGTCACACGCCCGGCGACAGCGACTATGACGACATCCAGCAGATCCGCAGCAACGCCAACCGCGCCGCCAGCCTGACGCGGCAACTGCTCGCTTTTTCGCGGCAGCAGACCCTGCGCCCGCAGATCCTGCAACTGCCCGACGTGATTTCGGAGGTATCGCACCTGCTCAAGCGGCTGATCGGCGAGACGGTGCAGCTGGCGGTCCATCATGGCCGCGGGCTGGGCGCGGTGCGCGCCGATCCGGGGCAGCTGGAGCAGGTGATCATCAACCTGGCGGTCAACGCGCGCGACGCGATGCCGGGCGGGGGGACACTGACGATCGAGACCTATCCGGTATCGGCGGCGGATGTGCGCCAGATGGGCAATGAATTCATGCCGCCCGCCGATTATTGCGCGCTCAAGGTCAGCGATACCGGCACCGGCATCGCCGCCGACGTGCTGCCCAAGATATTCGAGCCTTTCTTTACCACCAAGGATGTGGGCAAGGGGACGGGCCTCGGGCTGTCGACCGTTTACGGCATCATCAAGCAATCGGCGGGGTATATTTTTGCCGACAGCCAGCCGGGGCAGGGGACCAGCTTTTTCATCTACCTGCCCGTCCACCGCGCGGGCACCGACACGCCGGTGGTCGCGCCGCCGCCCGTCAAGCCCAAGAAAAGCCAATGGGGCACCGGCACCATCCTGCTCGTCGAGGACGAGGATATGGTGCGCGCGGTGGCTGAACGCGCGCTGACCCGCGCCGGCTATACCGTCGTTACCGCGTCGCAGGGCGAGGAAGGGCTCGAACGATTTGCCCAAATGGACAAGGTCGATCTGATCATCAGCGATGTCGTGATGCCGACGATGGACGGCCCCGCGATGGTGCGCGCCCTGCGCGCCAAGCGGCCCGACCTGCCCGTGCTGTTCATGTCAGGCTATGCCGAGGAGCAGCTCCGGCAGTCGATCAACATTGACGATGTGGCGTTCCTGCCCAAACCTTTCTCGGTCGCGCAATTGGCCGAGGCAACATCGGCGGCGCTGGATGACGCGGCGCACAGGATGAAAAATGGCTGACACTCCGCGTATCTTGCTCGTCGAGGACGATGTGCTGATTGGCATGATGCTCGTCGATATGTTCGACGCGCTCGGTCTGCCCGAACCGGCGCAGGCGTCGACCAAAGACGAGGCGCTGGCGATCATCGCGAGCGAATCATTGGGCGGCGCGCTCGTCGATATCAACTTGGGCGACGAAAAGGGCTGGCCGGTTGCGGATGCGCTGGCCGAGCGCGGCATCCCCTTTGCCTTCACCTCGGGTGGCGGCGACATTCTGCCGCCTGCGCACGCGCACCGCAGGCTGGTCGCCAAACCGTTTCGGATCAGCGATATCGAAGTCGCGCTGGCCGAATTCGAGGCGTAGCAAACACGGCGTCCCAGCGTCGGCGACCGGGAAGAGATATTTTTGTTCCACTCTTGTTCTTTGAGAACAAATGCCGTACATAGGTTCGGCGTTGCGATGCTTCTGTCGTCGCTCTAGAGCTGGAAGGGTACGGTAATGGCCGGACAATTGTCACTCGTCGAATCGGGGAAATCAGTGAACAACACGGACAGGCAGAAGGCGCTCGACGCCGCGCTCGCGCAGATCGATCGCGCCTTTGGCAAGGGCTCGGTAATGAAATTGGGCTCGAAGGAAGCGATGCAGGTCGAGGCGATCTCGACCGGTTCGCTCGGCCTCGACATCGCGCTCGGCGTCGGCGGCCTCCCGCGCGGCCGCGTCATCGAAATCTATGGCCCCGAAAGCTCGGGCAAGACCACGCTCGCGCTGCACTGCCTGGCCGAAGCGCAAAAGGGCGGCGGCACCGTTGCCTTCGTCGATGCCGAACATGCGCTCGACCCGGTCTATGCGCGCAAGCTCGGCGTCAACATCGACGAACTGATCGTGTCGCAGCCCGACACCGGCGAGCAGGCGCTGGAAATCGTCGATACGCTGGTGCGCTCGAATGCGATCGATGTGCTCGTCGTCGACTCGGTCGCGGCGCTTGTTCCGCGCGCCGAAATCGAGGGCGAGATGGGCGACAGCCATGTCGGCCTGCAAGCCCGTTTGATGTCGCAGTCGCTGCGCAAGCTGACCGGTTCGATCAGCCGCTCGCGCTGCATGGTGATCTTCATCAACCAGCTGCGGATGAAAATCGGCGTGATGTACGGCAATCCCGAGACCACGACCGGCGGCAACGCGCTGAAATTCTACGCCTCGGTTCGCCTTGACATCCGCCGTACCGGGCAGATCAAGAATGGCGACGAAATCGTCGGCAACACGACCAAGGTCAAGGTCGTGAAGAACAAGGTCGCGCCGCCGTTCAAGCAGGTCGAATTCGACATCATGTACGGGCAGGGCATTTCCAAGATCGGCGAGATTCTCGATCTGGGGGTCAAGGCCGGGATCGTCGAAAAGTCGGGCGCCTGGTTCAGCTATGACTCGATCCGCATCGGGCAGGGCCGCGAAAATGCCAAGACCTTCCTCAAGGAAAACCCCGAACTGATGGACCGGCTCGAAGCCGCCATCCGCAGCCGCACCGACGCGGTGGCCGAAGAAATGATGGCCGGCCCCGACGACGAGGGCGACGACATCAACTGATCCCGATCCGGTCGGTTCGCATGGGCGGGCCGACGGGGAAACGGCGGCGGGTCTCCAGCCCCTTGCACCTGCACTCCCCTCTCCCCGCAGGTGGACCCGCCGGCCGTTGACCTTTTGGGCTGTGGCGGCTTTTTTGGTGTTGCTGGAGACGGCGGCTTTGGGGGTGGCAAGCGGACCGGCTGGTTTTCGGGCAAAAGATTCCATTGCGGACGGTCTTCAGCAGTTTAGTCTAGCGGCATGAACGACGTAAAGTTGCTGACTGAGCTAAGTGGGTCGATGCTAGCGGAATCATTTCCGTCGAATTATGGCGTTGCCGCAATAAGAGCGGGAGAGGCCATGTCTTGCTTGCTCGCTTCACGACAACAGTGGACGGACCGATTTACAGTCCAAGTTGAAGGCGAAAGGGTTCTGATACCGACACGACTTCGCTTTACGTCCCAAGCGCCCGCTCTTGCTAAGAACGATGGGGCTTGGCAGTTCGTCCGTGCCTTGCAATCTCGAAGCGGCGATGGGTTTGAGCGTCAACGCGCTGCCCGCGATCTACTAACTGAAATACAGCCTTGGGCTGCTCCCTTTATCGTTGCACTGATCAGCGAATACATTGTCGAGATTTTAGACGACATTGCCTCATCCCTGACATCGGAAAATGAGCGGACGCTTGCCGCTTTCGTCGTCCAGAATGAAGCCTACTGGAATAAGACCAAGCGCCGGGTGGCGAGTTATTGGGACGTATATTATCGATCGAACCACAGCGGTGAGATGCGCCGAGCTTATCGGCGAAACGAGTATGTTGGCTTCAAGCTAATCGACCGGCTCGAAACGGCGGCTTATGGAAACCTCTAAGCAGACGCGTAATGGCCGATTTTGGTCGGAAGCGGATGCCTTTTCATTTCCGTTCGTGTCGCGCGAAGTCGAGACACCCATCGGCCATGCCCGGTCTCGCGCGGCATCTCGACTTCGTTCGATGCGAGCGGGGGTGGAAAGGATGGGGCGGTGGTTGCCCGGGGTCCATTCACATTGGCACCGGGCGTCATCTGTCCAACGCAATCGTCCGCACCGCGCCTTGCGCGAGCCTCGCCAACAGCTACAAGCGAGCCATGCCTGCGATCCGCCTCTTTGGCCTGCCCACCGATATCAACAGCAGCTTCGAGCGCGGCGCGGCTGCCGGGCCTGCGGCGATCCGCGCAGCGCTGTTCAGCGATCGCGGCAATATGGCTAGCGAATTAGGGCCGGAGATCGGAGCCGACGTCGCATTCACCGACGACGGCGATCTGTCGCTGACCGAAAACACCGCGCAGGACGATGCCGCGATCCGGCGGCATGTCGTGATGCTGCAAGAGGATGGCGAGGTGCCGCTGGCGCTGGGGGGCGATCATGCGGTGACCTTTCCGCTCGTCGCGGCCGCGGCGACCTGTTTCGGGCCGGTGAATATCCTCCATTTCGACGCGCACCCCGATCTCTACGATGATTTCGCGGGCAACCCGCGCAGTCATGCCTCGCCCTTCGCGCGCATCTGCGAGGCGGGTCACGCGGCACGGTTGGTGCAGGTCGGCATCCGGACGCTCAACGGTCATTGCCGCGAACAGGCGGCGCGCTTCGGGGTCGAGGTCATTCAGATGGCCGATTTCACCCCCGATCGTGTCCCTGTCCTCGACGGCCCACTCTATATCTCGATCGACCTCGACGGCATCGATCCGGCGGCGGCGCCCGGCGTCGCGCATCCCGAGCCGGGGGGACTGACGGTGCGCGAAGTGCTGGCGGTGCTGCACAAACAGACCGCGCCGATCGTCGGCGCCGACATCGTCGAGCATCATCCCGGCCGCGACATCGGCGATGTCACCGCGATCCTTGGCGCCAAGCTGGTCCGCGAGCTGGCCGCGCTGATCGACCGCAACGGCATTTACAAGACCTGACCCCCTGAGGAGAATGAAATGACCCTGATCGTCCACCATCTGAACAACAGCCGCTCGCAGCGCATCCTGTGGCTGCTCGAGGAAATCGGCGCGCCGTATGAGATCAAATTTTATGACCGCGATGCGACGACCAACCTGGCGCCGCCCGAACTGATCGCGGTCCATCCGCTCGGCAAGTCGCCGGTGATTTCGGATGGTGACCGCGTCATCATCGAGTCGGGGGCGATCACCGAATATCTGTGCGAGCGGCATGGCGGCGGCCATCTGGTTCCCGAGCGCGGCACCGACGACCATATCAGCCACCTCGAATGGCTGCATTTTGCCGAAGGATCGGCGATGACCCCGATCCTGCTGCGCATCTATACGTCGCGGCTGGGCGAGGCGGCGGCGCCGCTCGAACCGCGGATCAACCAGCAGCTCGACGCGCATTTCGCCTATATGGAGAGCCGCGTCGGCGACAACGGCCATTTCATCGGCGACAGCCTGTCGGCGGCGGACATCATGCTCAGCTTCCCCGCCGAAATCGCGATCATGCAGGGGATGGCGCCGCGCTATCCCAAGCTCGCCGCCTTTGTGAACGCGTGCCATGCGCGCCCGGCCTGGCAGCGCGCGCGCGAAAAGGGCGGCGCCTATTATGGCTATTGACCGGTGGCGCTGGTTGCCGCTCGCCGCGCTGGGGCTGATTGCCAGCGCAGCGGCGGCGCAGGTGCCGCCGCTCGGTCCCGAGGTTGAGCGGATCGCGACCGCCGCCGACGGCGAGGAATTTACCGTCGCGGAGGCCGACGAAAGCGCCGCTATGGGGCGTTTTGCCGCCTATACGATGGCGCTGGCGAAGCGCGATTATGCCAGCGCCTATACGATGCTGCGGCTGTCGTTCCAGGCGGCCAACCCGCGGCTGGAATGGGAAATGAACCTGCGCAAGCGCCCGACCCTGTGGGCCGACGGCACGCTCCGCGTGCTGCGCGTCAGTTGGTATGCCGACCCTGCAGGGCAGCCGCCGGGGCTGTACGCCGCGTTCGATTTCCGCGGCGATCGCCAGGACGGCACGATGGATTGCGGCTATGTCGCGGTCCACCGCACTGCGCCGGGTGCCGAATGGACCGTCGTGCGCACCGATACGTCGGAGGTGCCGCCCGAGCTGATCGAGGATGGCGTGCCCAAGGCCGACGTTCTGCGCCAGCTGCCCTGTTATCTGGGCAAGGGAATCGCCACCGCCTTTTGACTGATTGGGCCGATGACGGTCATCGACACGAAGCGGCTTGTCGCATGACGGCAAAGTCCCTAATTCGCGCGCATGACATCGACCAACGACATTCGCCGCTCGTTCCTCGACTATTTCGGGGGCACCGGGCACCATATCGAGCCGTCGGCGCCGCTGGTGCCGTACAACGACCCGACGTTGATG